>JADMIO011575536.1_pt1 | contig 104681 bp, 90 predicted proteins | sample 8958161 | NCBI WGS metagenome assembly JADMIO01 (sample SAMN16585339, study PRJNA669376) | soil metagenome | isolation source: Crop rotation soil | place: USA: Cullars Rotation, Alabama | collected 2011 | reverse complement strand
GCCGCGACTTCAAGTCACGTGAATTCCAAGCTTCGGATCCCACTGTGCTGGAAAGTGTAATAAGCCCTGCCGAGCGGCCCAAACGAATTATTGAAGGGAAACGTCCGAGCCTCGGCTTCGAAGTTTCCTTCCCCCGCCATCAACTCAAGCGCGTGTTTCATCGAGGTCGTATGGCCAGTAAGAAATTCCAGTTTTGCGATCATCTTCCAGAAACTCTGCGGCGGCGTTTTATCCGGCCTTGGTTCGAAGTACTCAGGCGCATATTTGAAATGTATCTGCCGGCTTTCTACGTCATGATCATGATCTTTGCTGAGAGAGTCGGCGCGTAGCCTGTAGAGCTGCAAATGCTCAGCCAAGCCCCAGGCCTTGCCTTGGGTCAACAACCTGAACATCAAGGGAAGCCCGTCACATTTCGCAAATTCCCTATCGACACCACCGGCCGCGCGAGCGGCCAGGCGATTGAATATCAGAGATGAATCCGGAAAACCCCTTCTTCCAGCCAATTCTTGTTTGGTGACCTCTCGAGCGCCGCGAGCCCGGAGATCAAGGATATGTCCGAAGGGGGTTAAAAACGCATAAGCCGATCCGACGAAAACCAGGCCGGGGTTTCGCATGAGGAAATTCATTTGAACTTCCAGCCGATTTGGAAACATCAGATCATCGGCATCCATTCGCGCCAGCCACGGAGTCGGGGCATTTTCGATCGCATACTGAAGCGCTCCTTGCACGCCTACGGGACCCAACTCGAACAGCTTTATTCTTTCATTCTTGATCGACCGCACCACTCGCACTGTCTCGTCGTCGGAGCCATTTTCCAAAACCCATAGTTCAAACTCCCGGAAAGTTTGATTGAGCACGCTGCCGATCGCGGCGGCAATGAACTTCTCGCCGTTACGAACCGGCAGAATAACCGTGAGCTGTGGCTTATCCGTGGGAAGCTCCCGCGCAATTATGATCTCGGCGCCAGAGGCGTGCCGATGTGCCTGCGGCAATGATACATGGTCATTGGCCTCGGCAGAGCAGGCCCCGAAAAAAACAAAGTTTATCTGTGGAACTGGCCGAGCAGCAGGTACGGAAACCGATATAGAGTTTTCCTGGGCGAGTACTTCACGGCTCGCAAGAACCACAAGAATGCTTCCGACCAACTGCCGCGGTCTCGGACCATGACGCAGGCAAGCCGAAGCGACTCCCGGTTCAGACCAAAGGCAATCTGTTTTCTGATATGACTCGGCGTTTTCGGATCGCGGCTCAGTCTTGAAAAAATTTCAAATCTTTCCAAAAACATCGGCTTTAGAGCATCGGTCTTAGCCGTCTTTGCCTGTTCATGAATGCGCATCAAAGCGAGGGGCGGGCCGCCCACCGCATGCGCGTGACCGGACACGATACAGGAGAAAAATAAATCAGTGTCCATGGCATAGTAGAAACTTTTCAGTTTGCCATGCTGAACCCAGGATTCGCGTTTGAAGAATATGGCCGGTTGAGGCAAGGGAATTTTTCCTTCGAAAGCGGACTCGGCCGAAAGGTGTCTCGCCGCATAAGGCGAGCCGTAGGTGCCTTGCGCGTCAACTCTCAAGGCTGACCCGTTGTAAAGCGCAGCGGACCGATCTTCGAAATAAGCTAATGCGACGCGCTTTAGCGCGCCGAGATAGAGGAGGTCGTCGGAGTTCAGCCAGTTAACAATCTCGCCGGTGGTGCGATCGAGGCCTTTATTGATTGCATCAGCCTGGCCGTGATCTTTCTCGCTGACCCAGTAGGTCAGCCACGGCTGGTATTTTTTTATTATTTCCACACTCTCGTCGGTGCTGCCGCCATCGATGATAATGTACTCTAAATTCGGATAGCCTTGGAGCAACACGGACCGGATGGTTTCTTCAATAAATTGGCCCTGATTGTAAGATGGCGTAACGATGGAAATCCGCGGCCACAAAAAATCGCCTTCCCGCAGGCTTGAAAGTCCGGCGCTCTCCTCCGTCCACGGCCAGCCTGCCTTGCCCGGCGGCGCCGCGGGCAACTCGGATAAGTGCGCACCGCAGTTGGCCTCAAGCGCCACGGCTCTCCAAGGATCCCTCCGCGGAAGCTTCACGCTCTGCGATATACCAGGATATCGTGTTGCGGAGCCCCTGCCGAAACGGACATTGGGCCTCAAACCCGAATAGTTTTTTGGCGCGGGTCACGTCCAAACAGCGGCGCGGTTGCCCGTTGGGTTTGGTCGTATCCCACACAATGTTTCCCTTATAGCCGGCTTCTTCGGCAATCAGGCGCGCCAGGTCGCGGATCGCTATTTCTTCTCCGGTGCCAAGATTCACGGCTTCATCGCCGCTGTAACGCTCTGCCGCCAACAATAACCCTTCGGCGGCGTCTTCGACATAAAGAAATTCCCGCGTGGCCGAACCGTCCCCCCATAGAACAATTTCATCCTGGCGGTTGGTTTTGGCCTCGACACACTTCCTGATGAGCGCCGGTATGACATGAGAACTCTCCAAATCGAAGTTGTCCCTCGGTCCGTAGAGATTGACCGGCAGCAGAAAAATAGCGTTGAAACCATATTGAGCCCGGTAGGCCTGCGCCTGAGCAAGCAACATTTTTTTGGCCAAACCGTAAGGCGCATTCGTTTCCTCGGGATAGCCATTCCACAGATCGTCTTCCTTAAAGGGAACCGGCGTAAACTTCGGATAGGCGCATACGGTGCCGAGCGCCAGAAACTTCTCGACATGGTAGTGTCGCGCGTATTCCATCAATTGAATACCCATGATGGCATTGTCGTAAAAAAAACGGCCCGGGTTCGCGCGATTCGCGCCAATGCCGCCGACCACGGCCGACAAATGCAGAACCATGTGGGGCTTGAATTCCTCGTACAGGCGCACAATCGCGTCGCGGTCGCGCAAGTCGTAATCTTTCGAACGAGGAACCATGATTTCACGACATCCCCGCTGTCTCAGTTTTTCAACCACGAACGAGCCGAGAAAGCCCGCGCCGCCGGTAACCAGAGTTCTGGTAGATTGCCACTCCAATGTTTTTTCTCCGTGTTTCAATTGCGGCCGCGGTTTGGAACTCAATCGAAGGATTTATGCAGCTGCGCTCGCCAGGCCGCGAGGATCGGCAGCTCCAATTTCGGCAGCAGTTCTTCTTTGACCAGGGACTCATAGCAGAGCGACAAGCTGCCGAGCATGTCGCGCTTGTCGATGGCGCAATTTTCAAGAACGCAGCGGATGCGATCGTTGAGTAGATATCCCGGGACCTCATCGGCGAAGTCACGGAGCAGATCGTGCTCATTGCGCTCCTGGTAAACGGTGGCCGATTGAAACACGACTCCCTCGCCTGTTTCCCAAAGACATCTTTGCGCGACCAAGGAGCGCCATATATCCGTCATTCTGAAGCTGCAATGCGACGGCAGATACAGCAATGGAAAAGCCTCGCGGCGAAATGTCGTATTCTGTGAATTGAACGGACACCACACCCCTTTTCCCAGCAGAACCGGAGGTCGAACTTCAAAGCTTACGGGCAAATCTCGAGTCAAGCGAAAGACCGCGTCGACATCCGGGTTGCCGTTCGCGAGCCCTTGCACAATCGACCCTCTGGTCGTCCGCGTGGCGGTGTCACGGCTCTGCGCCGCAACTCGCTGAAGGAACTGAAGCGGATAGCCCCTGGGCCAGATCTTTGTTTCCGTGAATCGACTGTAAACGTTGAACCACGCGCAAGACGGATCGGCAGCCACTGCATCGACTTGGAACCGGTCCGGCAGGGTACGCCAGAACTCCGGATAGGGCACATTATCGTCATCAGTTTCTTGGATCTCGGTAGCGCCTTGGCCGATCGCGGCTAGATAACCGATATTCTTGCGCGCATAATGCTTGGTCGGTAACACGCCGCATAATTCGGGGAACCGCCTGACTTGGTCCGCGATAGAAAGATACTCGGCGTGAGGAAGCTCGAAATCAGCTGGAGTCTTGGTGTCCCCGACGACAATGAACCGCACACCGTGTTCCTGTGCGCTCTGATCCAATAAACGTAACGTCTTGTTAGGCGCATTAATGGTTGTGACGATTAGCGCTCGCATCGCTTTGTCTCAATTTCGGAGTTCGCCGCTGGCTGGAGATGCTCCGCCGCGGTCGATGGCCTCGACCATGCGGTTGACGGTGTTTTCCCAAGTGAATTTTCGCAGGCAAGCCTCTTGCCCTTCGGCGCCCATGCGGGCCAATCGCTCGGGAAAGCGAAAGGCTTCGAGCAGCCCCTCGGCCACTCCTTCTGCCGTAGCGTCATCGAGGCAAAATCCAAATCGTCCCTGTTCGGTAATTTCCGGCAAGCCATTTCGGTTCAGGCCCATGACAGGGGTTTTACAACTTAGCGCCTCGAGATAGACAAGTCCCCAGGGTTCATTGATCGCCGGCATGGCAAATAACGCGGCTTGATTGAAAAATGACTGGAGCTGTTCCAGCGCAACGAACCCGTGAACCTCGACATTCGGCACATCCCCGATAAGCTTGCGGTTACGTTCGTCGCCGACGATGACGAGGCGCAAGCGCGGGTTGCGCTGCCAGGCGCGCTTAAAACCCTCCAGCAGCAACTGCCCGCCCTTGTCCTCGAAGCGCCCCTTGGCGACGAACAATACCGTGGAGTTTTCGTAGTCTTTGGTTCCAGTATAGGGCTTAATGGCGCCGCGGCCGGTGCCCACCACGGTAATGCGCTCGGGCGGAATGCTATAATGGCTCACGAGACTGTGCCGCACGTATTCGCTAATCGGAAAAATATGAGACATTTGAAGGTACGACATTTGTTCCAGGCGTTCCGCATCGGCAAGCAACTTGTCGCTGTAAGAACTCGCGTTGGACGAGGCGCGTCGCCACAAATCCCACGTGGAGTCGCAGAAGAGAAAATGACGGATTCCTCGAGGCACCACCGGCAGCGGCAAATCTAAAGTGCCGGTATGGAGCACGTCGGTGGCGCTTCTGGTTTTGAATGTTCCATTGACATAGCGCGCGCGCAAGTAGCGGTGAAAGCGGCCGCGCCCGGTATCGACGGAGCAACGATAGTAGTACCGCGACAGGATAGTGGCGATTTGCTTGATCCTGGGATGCGCGCAAGCAGAAGAATCGAGAGTCGCATTCAGACGAGCCAGATCGGCCAGCGATCGGCAAATGTTCGCCGGCGTTCCCGACCATGTTGAAGTGGCCAGCGGGTTTCCCACGCTGCAAACCGCGATTTTCCTGCTTGTCATATGGATCCGTCGAAGCGCAAAAACACCGAGGCTCTATCTACCTACTTGAGCAAATAAGGTTCCCAAAACTCCCTGTCGTATCTAGCCCATGCGTGACAACCGAAAGGCAATGCGCCGTTGTTTAACTCAAAACAATATCGAGGCACACACTCGAACGCGAAGCGCAATGCGGTTTGGACCGGAGCAATCTTGAACTGAGGATAATAATGAGTTGCTCTGTTGGCCCAAAATGTGTCGTCATTGCTACCGTAGTGGCCAAGCTCCCATTGGGCGCCATTGAAAACCCTGAACTGTTTGAGAAATCTCTTGGGCAGATGCCACAATCGCTCCAACATGGGCTTTTGGCCATGCACCAAACGCCAGTATTGCGACGGTTCCACATGGAAAACCGTCGAATAAAAAACCTTGAGAAAGCTTTCTATCTTGATCAGAGCGAAGCCCCCGTTGCCGACCTTGCCTTCGTGCGCCCGTTGTCCGGCGTAAGGCGCATCCTTATGGACAACCCAAGGTGCGCCGATGTAGTCAAAATCCGCCTCACACCAATATTCCAGCTGGTCTGAAAACACGAGCGCATCGGGATGATAGATAAGGGCGTATTTATAATCCCGGAATGCTTCGTAGAACCGCGGCGAAAAAACGAGTCGCCGGTAGGCCTGAACACTGCCGAAAAAGCGATCGTCAAAAGCTTTCTTGCCGAAGCCGGGCAAATCTAACTTTAGAGTTTTGGGCACCACAAGATACTTGTCGTAGCGCCCCAGAAAGTGCCGTAAATGTCTGAAAGAAATTTCCTCATCGGCGGTTAACTGGCTGCGATTGGACATGGGAACCGCCACCGCAACCAGTTTGGTCGGGCTCATAGCGAACTGGGAACTTTGGTCGGCAGGAATCCTTCCGCCGGCTGTTCGTCGGTTTGTGCGGAACGCGGCTGCAATGCCATGTGGCGCCAAACCTGCCCTATGACATTCGCGACGCGCTGATGCCCGCGCTCATTCCAATGCGGATCGCGCGGCTTATAATCCTTTGCGCTTAAATGGTCTTTCAACGCCACAACCGGGATCCCGATCGTGGAAGCGATTTTTTTGATTTTCTTATCCGGCAATTCTGGATCGAAGGCAGCCGGGTCCGGGGCAAAATTTGCGAGTTTTTCGCGCCCCTGCGCAGTCAATTGAACCGCGTCCGGTATGGTCATGAGGACGAGCTTGGCTTGTGCCGCAAGGCAAATCTCCTGCGCTTCCGTGATCAAGAAGTCGCAGGCTGAGTACGCGCACTCGGATAACATCGTGTCGGAACATATTTCTGCCAATCGTTCGTAATACAGCGGATCGGCCCGATTCGGCCAGTGCGCCGCCGATACATGTTCGGTGGTGACTTGCCAATCTTCCGCGGCACTGGTCTTGCGCACGAAAGGGCTCCGGTACTGTTGATTATTGGGCACAAGATTGTCGTAGAGATCGTTGCCGAAATAGATAAACCAGATAACCAGCTTGCCCTGTAGTTCGGAAGCATACCGCTTCAGCAGAAGCAGTTCCTGCACCATGTTATAACCCGGCGCGCCGATCGCTTTGATCTGGATCGCGTTCTTATGTCTCCAGAATGCCGCGCCAGTGTCTACCCCATAGCCGAAAGCATACGAGTCACCGAAAACCACGACCTGGCTGTCGCGAATATTATTCTTATCGGGCCAACCTTGTGAATCGGTAACTATGTGGAAGACCCCGTCCTTGACCAACGTCAGGTAGTGGGCATCGAGGTTGGCTTTCGGTTTCCAGCCAATCGTCGGAGCAAATTCAATAAGCTCGTTTGAAGGAATAACCCGGGCTTCGAATAAGCGCGCCCCCTGCTTGGTTAGATAGGCGACTGCCTCAAAACAAAACCAAACAACGGCAACGGGCGCGACCAGCAACATTCCTACCAATGCGGCTATGAACGCAAGGAAGACTCTAAGGGTTGCCATCAAAAGTTAAAAAAGCGTATAGACACCGGCTGGGAAACGCCGATCCGTATAGATTTCGACGGCCGCAAGCATCGCTAAAAACGGCACCAAGAACAATGCCCACAATTGTCCCGATGTTTTAGCCCAGTAAAGATAGCTTCGAAACCAGCCCTTTTGCGTCCACCCATCTTCTATCGAACTAAACTCATAATGGGAGGCCGCCGGCGCAATGGTTTGCTTCGAGGTCCATAAAGACAGGCCAGAAGCCCTCGGGCGGGCAAGTTTCATCGAGTTGCCGGCCCGGCCCACCGCGAGAAAAACGACATAAAAGCAAATGCTCATTAGAATCAGGCGAGCTCCTCGAGCAAAGTAACGCGCCGTTGAATTCCAGAGCTTATAGGGCAACGCCATGATCGATGGCGACAACATGCCCAGCAACGAAAATGAGCCGGCCGCCGCTGAAAGCAAAACCATCGGCATCCTCGCGCCGAGCCAATAAGACAAACCGCCGCCGAGCAGAAGCAAGACGATACCTACGCTCAGCGCGAAACTCTTCAAGTAAGCGGCGCGCACGGTTGGAAGAAGGACCATAAATTTTAGTCGAGCTCGTACTGATTTTGATACTTTTCAGGATCCTGCAAAAGCCACGACGGCTGATTTTCTTTTGTGAGCAGGTAATTTTCCAGCACAAGGCAATCCATTTCCGTGCCCATAAAACAACGAAAGGCTTCCTCGAAGGAACAGACAATGGGCTCGCTGCGAATATTAAAACTGGTATTGATAATCACCGGACATCCCGTGATTTCATAGAAGCGACGTATCAATCGATAAAACCGGCCATGCCGTTCCGGATCGATGGTCTGAATTCTCGAAGAAAAATCAACGTGTGTGGCCGCCGGCACCTGGGACCGCGGGATCGACACACGAATTCTCAAATCGGGATCTTGCATTTTTGCCAAATCATCGGAGCTGAGTTGAAGACGATACTTCTGGCGCACAGGAGCGACAAAAAGCATATAGGGACTATCCTCCCCCGGCCTCATTTCGAAATACTCATCGACAAATTCGCGCAGAACACAGGGCGCAAAGGGCCGAAAGGATTCCCGGAATTTGACTTTGAGATTCATGGTCTGCTGCATGCGAGTGGAGCGAGCATCGCCGATGATACTGCGACAGCCCAAGGAGCGGGGACCGTACTCCATACGCCCATGGAGCCAGCCGATCACCTTTTCTTCAGCCAGGAAGCGCGCCACGCGATCGAGGAGCACGCTCTCATCGGCAACGTACTCATACACCGCGCCAACCGAATCGAGGAACAAACCGATGTCCAGGTTGTTGAACGAGGGCCCTAAAAACGATCCCTTTTGACTGTCATGCCCGTTAACGCGGCGCGGTCTATCGAGAAACTTGTGCCACACAAGCAACGCCGCGCCTAAGGCGCCGCCGGCGTCTCCGGCCGCGGGCTGAATCCAGATATTTTGGAAAGGCCCCTCCCGGAGCAACCGTCCGTTGGCAACGCAATTAAGCGCCACCCCGCCCGCCATCACGAGGTTTTCCGCAGAAGTCAGCTCCTTGGCATGACGAGCGGCGCGCAGCACCATCTCCTCACACACTTTCTGAATCGAAGCGGCTAAATCCATCTCCTTCTGAGTTATGAAACTCTCCGGCCGCCGCGGCGCGCCGGAAAAAAGTTCATGAAACTTTTCCGAGGTCATCGTGAGACCCTGACAATAATTGAAGTAAGACATGTCGAGCCAAAGCGAGCCGTCGTCTTTGAGCTCGGCGATCTTCTCCAGAATCAGGTCGGCATACAGCGGCTGGCCGTAGGGCGCCAAGCCCATCAGTTTGTACTCTCCCGAGTTTACCTGGAAGCCCGCATAATAGGTGAACGCGGAATAAAGCATCCCCAGAGAGTGCGGGAAACGCAATTCTTGTAACACTTCAAGCTTATTGTCCTGACCGAGACCAATAGAACTGGTGGACCACTCGCCCACGGCATCCAATGTCAGGATCGCAGCTTTTTCGAACGGAGAAGGGAAAAAAGCGCTGGCGGCATGCGATTCATGATGGTCCGAGAAAAGCAATTCACCGCAAAACTTTTCACCGAGCCCGGTCCTGATTTCCCGCGATAAATGCAATTTGCTTGTCGCCCAGAGAGGCATCGCCTGCCGAAACGCCTGAAATCCTGCGGGGACAAACGTTAAATACGTCTCAATTAGCCGTTCGAACTTTACCAACGGCTTTTCGTAGAATACGACGTAGTCGAGTTCCTGAGTCGTGATTCCAGCTTCCGCCAGACAATACTTTATGGCTTCGGAGGGAAATCTGGCGTCGCCCTTCTGGCGAGTAAAGCGCTCTTCTTGAGCCGCAGCGATAATCTCACCATCACGCAGCAAGGCCGCCGCAGAGTCGTGATAAAATGCAGATATTCCTAATATGTGAATCGCCATTATTCGGCCGAACAATTTTCAAGATTTCGGGAAAGGTCTGGCCGGCGACATAAGAATCGCAGCGCTTCGTTTTCTACTCAAAGGTTTGTCACTCCGCCTTTTTATAACGTGCGGCAAAGCACTCAAATTGTTTCTGGTTGATCACAGAGAATCGATGCAACAAATAGCGGCCCATGAGGAACAAGATACTGACACCGTAGTTTACGCTAGCGAGAAAACTGGCGCTGGATGCCTCACGAAAATATCGGGTTGGGACCGGAACTTCTTTGAAACGAAATCCCAAATGAGCCACCTGAGCGATCATCTCCTGATCGAAGACAAAATTGTCAGAATTAAGCAAAAACGGGACTTCTTCCAATACTTTGCGATTATAGGCGCGATACCCCGTATGATACTCGGACAAGTTTAGCCCAAGAATACGATTTTCCACCCAGGTTAAAAATCTATTCCCCAGGAATTTCCACCAAGGCATTCCCTGCGCGACTACATGACCTTGCAGCAGTCTTGAGCCGAGAACAATATCCGCTTCTCCTGCTTTGATCGGAGCAATGAGATTCGGAAGCAGCGTAGGGTCGTATTGATAGTCAGGATGAAGCATAACCACAATATCCGCGCCTGCCTTCAGCGCCTCGGTGTAACAAGTTTTCTGGTTAGCCCCGTAACCCAAATTCCGCCCGTGCACAAAGACTTCAAGCTTGAGCTCCTTGGCTATTTTCAACGTCTCGTCGCGACTCCCATCGTCGACTAGAATGACGTGATCGATATTAGTCATCGGGATGGCATCATAGGTAATTCTCAGCGTCCTAGCTGCGTTGTACGCTGGCATCACGACAATCACCTTCTGCCGGACCGCATTCGAATCACCGACATTCATAGGTTAACCCTTCTTTACGTTCACGCAAATTTAACAAATAATACAAGTCGTAGAACGAATCATTAAAATATTCGGTGCTGACCCTCCGTGCGGCTTGTGTAATGCGCTGGGCGCACTCTACCTCGAACGAACCCGGCGTGAAATAAGAATCTCAAGCGCGAAGCAACGTTAAGAACATTGTCAATGCTAATCACGACAACGATGACCTTAAGAACTCGCAAGATTTCGCGAATGGGCTGTGCCTGATTCTCGATGTGCGTGATTACCTCAGTTGACGCCGTCAATCGCGCAACTCTTGAAGGGCAATGGCAGGTTAAGATTTACTCCACCCGACGCGCCCGATGTCGTTCCCAAAAACTGCTAGGATGCCATATTCCGTGAGAATGGGCTTAAAGTTGTTCGCTCCCAGCATCTTGATCGTTTCGCCGGTGGCAACGCTCATATCGAGGACTTGGGTCTTGGCCCCATCCTCATCCGCCCCAGCGGCGGTACAGTGATTAGAGTTGACGAACTCGGCATGTTTAGAAATCGTGTGTGTGCGCGGTATCGCGCAACTTCGAACAGCAGGGAGGCGCCCGATGATACGACAATTCGCATCAAAAAAACTTATGAGAGTTTGGGGTTAACCGCTCCCCGGTGTTCCGAACAGCGGTCTGACTTTGGCATCAGCAATTCGGTCATAACGGCACCGCCTTTAGCACAAACTGATACGCAAGAAGTGTTTTCCACAATCGTACAAAACAATAATGGGCTTCGTGAAAAGGGACGAAAAGGTGACTCCTCGTAACAGGCAATACCAACTGAATGGGCACCGGCGTCGGCGTTATGCTTGAGCACCGACACGAGCAATCGTCCAGCATTCGCTTAGCCGTCTGCAGGGTAAAAAACTGTAAGTGGGTTCGGTCCAAGATACCTCGATCGCCGTACTCAAAGCGACCAAAAAGCAATCCCAGCCGGACTGTAAAATTCGCGACATTGGGCAGCGAAATCAAGATTTCGCCATTGGGTTTTAGCGTCGCTAACGAGCGTTTGAGAACACTCCCGGGGTCGCGGACATGCTCAAGCACATCAGCAAAAATAATAACGTCGAACTCGCGATGGTATGGAAAATCAAAGTCCTCAAGGTCGCGCACATCGAGTCGCTCGTAGTGGATACGTGCCTGATCCGCCAGAGCTGCATCTCTCTCAACACCGAGTACCGTGTGCCCGGCCTCTTTTAAGAGTTGGCCAAGATAACCATCCGCCGTACCCATATCCAATATTCGCAATGGACGATTTTTTTCAGCGAGCAATTTAAGCATCCAATAATGGCTGCTGTATTTGAAGAGTTTGAGCTGATACATGGCGTGGGTTGAGGATTACGCTAGTCGGCTCACCAATAGCGAGGGGGAAAACATTCAAACTGCTGCTTTTGATTAAACCAGGTCGACGTATCGGATTCGTAACGGGCCAGCAACCATAAGATACTTAGTCCGCAATTCACTCGGGCAGAGAAACTTGCGCTAGACGCCTCGGCGAAGTAACGCGTCGGCGTCGATCAGAATCACATGGTCGACATTAGCTTATCTTCAGGCTCAGCACGCGGTAACGGACCTTCAAGACTCCTCACCGCGCCATGACGCCGGCAGCCATAGCCTTAAGTCGCTAGAGCACTCACACGAATGATAACAATGTTACCGTCCTGGAACGTTATGAGCTTTGGCAGATTTTGCAACAACGCGTAACCGGTTTTGTCACGCGTGATCTTCTTGATGTAAGAATTGAACGGCTCAAAGTAGATCCTCCTCACGTCGAGAAACTCGCGAGTGAAGTGGCGCTTATCGACAATCAAGTAATCGATGTGATTCTTGTCACAAAACGTTACGACTTTTGCAAGGTCATCGCTGTAATAAGCATCGAAAAACTCGTAGGTTCGCGCGCTAATAGCGAACCAGTATTTGTCGACATAGGGTTGCGACAGCTCGTAATTTAAAAACACCTTTCTCTTGGAAAATGTCGGGATGTAATCCGCGAGAGATGGATACGCAGCAATCAATACATTCTTCGGCAGAGTGCCTAAGTACTCGAAGAAGTCTTTCTTATCCGATTGATTGTCCATGCCGGCGTTTCGATTGATGTTAAAATGAAGCAGCAGGACACCGATGACCACGCCGCTCGCCAGGGTCTTTAAGCGAGGCCGAGTTATTTTTGCAATGATTCTACCCATAGCCAAACTGACTATGACGATGGCAATAACCGGTAGAGAATATTGGATATATCTCGCCGGTAGCCAAAGTTGGAGAAAAACCAGATCCGCGAGTTCGTACATAATCCCACTGGCGACCAGCAAGTATAAAAGTTCTCTAGGGAAAATAAACCCGCCCCTTTTAATCTCTACAACTAGAAAGCCGATCAGTGCGATTAAAATGAAGGGAATAATCCACCAGATAAATCCCTTCAATATTCCTGGGGTTAAAGATGCGGGTTTAAGCTCCCTCAAGGCCAGATAGATGGGCGAGTAGGCAATCAGCGGCATGAAAGTCGCGCGCGTTTGCCCAATGATCGCTTGGAGAAGGGGACCGGTCGGAACAACAGCGTATCGGCCTTCTACGGATAATTCTGGCCAGTTCGCGACTTGAGTTTTCGTGACGATGTTTCCTAAGGTCGGATTTTGGTTGACCAAATATCTTCCCACAAGCATAGCAACGCCGAGGGTAACTGCCGCCGTAAAGTAAAGCAGTCTGCCGGCATGTTGCTTGACCAGACGGAACGGCCGCATTTCAACGAACGCGAGGAAATAAGTCAGGCCGCAGACGAAAAATATAGAAGGATAAAATAACGGCTGTAGAAGCAGTACGACCGAGGTTTTAAAAAAGTTTTTTCTTATCAGATAAAACAAGAAACTGATAAGCAATGGATATGCGTACGCTCGCGGAGTGCCTCCCGCCATGACGCCAGGGAAAACTGGCATTATCATGAATAACAACGAGGCAATGATGCCTGTTCCGCTTCCCGCAAGGCATTGTGCCAGTCTGAACACATAGACGGCTGAAACAACAGATAAGACTAGGGGCAGAACCTTGCTTACCCATAGGGGGTCCCAAAAGAACGAAAGAAGTCGATAAACCCCAACGGCTGCCCATGGCTGGTGGAACCTGGCGAGGTCCGTCAGCAAATCATTTCTGAACAACTCTGAATCACGGAATTGCTGCATCCAATACACATGCTGCGGCACGTCGCCATTGATGACGTACGGGTTAACGAGCCCATCGTATTGATTGATAATAATGATAGTCGAGGCGGCCAAAGCAACGAGAGGCACAAGCCAATTCTTGCATGTCGTCTCGGCCAATACCTGTTCTCGTGATTGCATGGATGATGATCAGTGGGCTTGTAACGGAAGTTACAAACGCCGGATATCAATGGCCGCAAGCGTGCTCTTAGCGCAGAACAGCTAACCGACGGGCACAAAACCCCCAGGCGGCATTCGAAGATCAGTTTTTTTCGGCGGGAAGCCCTCGAAAGTGGCGGAACTTTTCGACGAATTATTGCTGAATAATCTCCTGCGACACGCTCTTTTGAAATCGCGTTCGCAGGTCATCGTTTAGAATTTCTTGACAGATTCGCTCAAACAGCTCTTTAAGCCGACGGTCGGGGAACCTGTCCATGGATTCGCCCATCAATGCAACATGATCTTGAACAATGTAGGGAGCCATCGGCCCCACCGCCTCGCTGAGCCTAAAAATTAGTTCCTCAAATAATTTATTGGGTGTGCTTCCGACAGAATCTAGAGACCAGTTCAATTCATGCTTACCGCTTAACTCATCAGAAGGGCGTGTTACCGATTGCTCTGCAACGTGAACTTCCGCTTCTTGACTTACTGTCGCATAGTAAGAGCTGTAATAATATCTATAGCTGGCATAATCCGGATTGCGGATATCGATGCCGTTCAGAACAACGCCAAGTATCCGAGCCCGAACACTTTCTAACGTTTGTAGCGCCTGACGTGCAGAGAATCGGCTCGTCTTTTGGCTGTGCATCACAAAAACAACAGCCTCGCAAAAGGCCGAAAGTACTTCGGCATCGGTAACTCCGATGACGGGCGAAGCGTCTACCAGGACAAATTCGAAACGGGTCCGCAGCACGTCAAGCATCTCTTTCATTCGAGCAGAGCCTAGCAAGTCGGGAGGATTGGGCGGAACGACTCCCCGCGCGATTAACGAGAGCCCTTGCACTGACGTGGTCTGTAAGGTCTCGTCTAATGACACATTGCCCACCAGAAGATTACTGAGACCTTTCTCATTGGGCCGATGCAAGAGTTTGTGGCAGCGGCCCTTGCGCAAGTCGGCATCGACCAGCAAGACGTTTTTTCCGCTCTGTGCCAAAGCAATTGCGACGTTCAGGGTTGTAACGGTCTTACCCTCGGCGGGACCCGCGCTGGTAAATAACACTATATGAGGCGCTGATTCGGGCTGGGAGAAAAGAAGTGCTGTGCGAATACTCCGGTAGGATTCAGAAATCATCGATTCGGGATAGGCTGAGATGACCAAGTCTTTGCTTATCGGTTCTCCTTGCACATAGTTCATTAAACGCCTAAAGGGATTTCTCGAAAATTCCAAGTACCCCCGAGGGCCATGTCGAAGCAACTTGAGGTCTGGAACGACTCCTAGAGTCGGCAGAAAGAGAAACCGCCATACATCATCGGATGTGCTAACCCGTGAGTCGAAGTAAGCTAAACAAAATGCCAAACCCAATGCGAGGAACAAACCTCCTCCAGCAGTGGACATGAGCAGTTTAAGTTGTTGCCCACCCGAAGTAAGCCCCCCAGGAGTATCTGCAAATTCCGTCACCTGCATATTGGACACAGGCAGGTCGTTCGAAATCGTAGTTTCGGTTAACCGGGTGAGCAGACCGCTATACAACTTTTGATTGGCGTCCACTTCACCCTGAAGGACAGTGTACCGAATGCCCAAACTCTTAAGATCAATAGCAGCCTGTTTCTGTCGTGAAGCTTCCGCCTCCAAGGATACCTCTTTGCTTCTTGCGGTTTCGTAGTCTGTTTGGATTCGGTGGGTGACCTCCGCGATGGCGGCCTTCATTCGCTGCCGTGTCTCATTGAGGCGAGTGGCCAACTCGATCATACGCGGATGATCCGGCTTAAATACGGTCGCTAGTTTCACTTGTTCGGCAACTAGCGCTTCTATGGCGCTTCGGTATTGAGAGATAACCGCATTGCTCATGACCTCCGACAGCTCGGACGGATTCTTATTGTCCAACATTTGGCGCAGGGATTCCAATTCGAGACGCTTAATCCGAGCCGTGGTGAGACTCGCATTCAGAGCAACCATACGGTCTACGATCAGGTTCTCGCCTCGATCCATCGAAACAACACCGTGGGTCTTTCGAAACTCACTCAGCTCAGCTTCTGCATCTTCTATTCTCGACCTCAGATCGGCAAGCTTCTGCTCTAAAAATTTTCTCGCATCTTTAGTAACTTCGAAGCGCGTTTCTAAATTCATGCGGACAAAAGCTGCTGCATGCGCATTAGCCAATTGCTGCGATAGGTTAGCGTCCGGGGTTGTGAACACAATGCGTACGAGGCGAGTTCCTCGTACTGGATCAACTTTGAGAAAGCCCAGGTATTTGCCGATATTGCCAGGGTTCACTTGCGGCTTCACTTCGTCTCTTTTAGCCAAAACGGCTGCTTGATTATTTGCTCCAGCCGTTGCTTTACCCGGGATAGCTTTTGAAGAGGAAGTTTTTGAGAAAAAAGAAAACAGATTCACAATCGATTGTACGATGCCAAAAAAACGTGAGTTCAGCCATCTGACAGGATCGGGACTAACGATTCGAATACTGGTGAACGCCGGGTTAGTCTCAAGCGCTTGCTCTGCAATGACTTTTGCGGCCAAAGCGCGACTTTTGATAAGCTCATGCTGGGTTGACGTGTAATCGCCGCTGCTTTCAATCTTTAATACTTCCGCGATTTGTATAAATTGAGGATTTTGTGGATCGATTTTTATCGTTGCAGCCGCCGTATACATCGGCGTTGCGCCTGAGATAATGTACGCACCGAATCCAAATACGACCAAAAAAATTATCAGAATGAGACGGCGGTATTTAACCACCACCTTCCAATAATCCCGCAGGTGTGCTTCTTCTCCCTGCGCGTTATAGACAGGTTCTGCAGGGGCAGGATCGCTGACCTGCTGAACTCGCCATGGAGCAATATCTTTCAATTGAGAGGCTCTCTAGATCCGCGGCTATTCAGAGTTATTATGGCATTATATACGGATAAGGGCTCGGTAGGCCGACATTCTTGATGAAAAAATTCCACGCCCATTTTAGGCCGCTGATAGGCACGAAGAGCAAATCATCGGCCTGCAGAGCCAAATCGGGTTCATTTCCATCTCGAATCGCGTTCAGATTAATCGGAATCTGCTTTTTTTCGTCGTCGACCGTACGGTATAGAACAATGCCGCCGAAATCGTTCAGATCTGGGTCCAGTCCGCCGGCGAGAACTATCGCTTGAGTGACAGTATAGCGCCGGCCCAGTGGGAAAGCTCCCGCCCTGCGCACGGCTCCATCTACATAGAAGTTACCAGCTTCCGGGACATTAATTATGTCTCCCGCCTGAACCATAAGATTCAAAACTTCATCTCCGGCCGTTTTCGCATTGATCAAGCCGATGCTACTTGCGAGGGCGAACAAATCGATAACGTAGCTCTTACGTCCCTCCGCGGATTGGCGATACACGTGGACCTGATTACCGGCTCTTTGATTGACTCCACCGGCCATCGCCAACACGTCGATAAGAGTTTTGGGACCAGTGAGATCGATGACCCCGGCTCGATTTACTGAGCCTATGAGAGACACTCGCTGGCTGCGAAACTCCCTCACCATAACTCCAACTTCCGGGTTATAGATGAATTTGTCGTAGCGGTCGCGCAAAGCCTTTTCTAAGCCTCCGACGGTCAGCCCCGATACACGAACATCGCCCAACAGAGGCAGCTTGATAATGCCCTGCTGGCTCACGCGCAAAGTCACTTCCCTTGGCGTTAAACCTCCTCCATCTCCTCCTGCAACGTTAAAAATAGTAACTTGAACCATATCCTCAGGACCGAGGCGATAGTCGTCGAAAACGGGGCTATTGTTTGCCACAGCCGCCGCGAGCATATTGTTGATTTGGGCATTTGATGATGCGACGGGTGCGGTTGCGTTCATCGGTAACACTGGAGCCTGTCGTGCCGTTGCACAGCCTATACCCATAACTGATAGCGCGTTAAGAACACCTATCACGTATAAGGAGCGAAGTGCATTTATGTGGATGGCTCGCATTAGCTTAAGGTGAATTTCCTAGGCTTTACCTTCGGTCTGGGCATAATAACGATCAGCATGATGGCGAGTAAATCATCTAAAAAAGTTATGATCAAGCGACCTTAACGCCCGTATCGCCAAAAGAGTGAGTGGAAGACGTTGTACTACGTAAATAAGTTCGATCGGCACTCAAAATCGTGAGAACGGCGACAATGATGCACCTGAGCGCTGCAGGACATAGCTCCGCCATTAAGGGCACACCCTCAATCAATCTTGCTGCATCGTGATCGAATCCAGAAAGCGAGTCTCTGGCCCGATCTCTGTCTGGTCGTTCGTGCTATATCGTCGCTGCCGGCGCGGATCCGACCCACCCGGCGTCAATGAATCGAGTGGGAATCTCGACTCGTGTTTGCTGATTCAGGAGGTTGACAAGGACGCGAACGCGGCCCTTTGCATTCGGGGGCGCCTGGATCATGCCCACCAAACTATCAAATGGGCCGCCATTGATGCGGACCTCCTCGCCTACTTTCAAATTCGAACGAGCCGGAATGAAACCTGCGCTACCAGTTTGATTCATCAGGAATTCAACAACACTATTTTCGATCGGCGCGGGGATACCGTTGAATCCCACTATGCGCTTGACTCCTGGAGACCAAGCGACATAACCGTATTCTTCAGAATCAACGTTAATGCGCGTAAACAGGTAATTGGGAAAGAGTGGCACAAGTCGACGGCGTGCCGCTCGGTCGCTCGGAAGCAACAGCTTGGGAAGAAAAACCTCGAGTCCCTTCTGCGATAGATGACAGTGCGCCAAATCCTCTTTTTGTGGTTTGATGTAAACAGTATACCAAAGACGCGTACCAAAGTCTGACACCTACTACCTCCAATGGAAAAACTGAGTTTTCACTGAGCAATGACGATGCCAGTTAAAAGCCTTGATTTATTTACTAAAGGAGGTGGTTATTGGCGCTTAAACTCAAAATGCATCGGACATGCTTTCGTGCAAATCTTGATAAGTCCCTAAGATCAAATGCATTTCGGGCAAATCAGACAGAAGTAACCGATCAGACGGCTGTTGGTTCAAAAAGGGCATATACGTTTCGCTCGCGAATTTTTGCGTCGGAAAATACGTCACGCTAATAATCATAACGAAGGGTTATGGTTTCCGATTCGAGAGATTTAAGATCGCGGAGATCTACTACGCGGCAGCGGTGTTATCGAATCGCTTTGCATCGATATGCATACCAGACGTGGCTCAATCGTAAAAATCTCTACGGAAGGCCACCTTACGCATTTCGTTGTTTGCTCCACTCAAAGATTGGGCAGCAACAGCTCACTTAAAGAACTTTGCACCTGTAGCAGGAAATGCCGCCCCAACGGGGCCCGGCGACGCCCTTATTTGACAGCAGTGCTTCGTGTTTCGATCGCACCAGTGCCCATACTATCGCCATGGCCGTTAACCTGCTCTCCGGCCTCCATTTGCCGGCTCGACACCAGTTCCAGAACATCACTCCGGCTGAAGCGCCAGCTTCTACCTATGCGATTTCCGGGAATCACACCCTTCTCGGCGAGTTTGTATACCGTTTTAAGGTGGATTTTGAGTAGGTCCGCCACTTCGGATGGAGTCATAATTTCTTCCACTGATTTGTCTCCTTTTGCAAGCCCGTGACTTAGAATCTTCTGCCGTGGCCGTGGATCAGCACAACCCGTGCCATGCATATTTCGAGTAATACTTAGCTATGTACAAGGTCATTTTTGCAAATAAATTCCACTAAGGGCAGAATTTGTGACAAAAACCCGACGCTGTCGTCAAGAGAGCCGAAAGAGACAAATTTGGCCAATAGAAACAAATTTGGGCCCTTTTAACAGACCGTGGTGCCGCAAAATGCCAATGCGAGCCGTTGGAGGATAGGAACAGCAGCGGAGATATTCCGGTATTGAAGAAATCTTAGTCGCCGCGAAAGCGGGGATGGGCGTGCCGAGTCTGTATCCCGGCCAGCTGCTTGGCCCATTTCGTTGAATATTCTTTGCGCGTCATATCTGTGATTGCGCTTGTCGCAGGGAACTTATCGCGCCATTCCCAAGGTCGGACCGCTTCGATAATCATACGCGAATTGTGGCCCTTTTGTCCCGGTTGGATGATCGGATCGAGTGGACCGCTCCAGGTGCGGTGCAGGAGATCGACCGAGGTTGCCGGATCGGAACGAGTACAGATAGCCCACAACACTTCATTCGTGTCGGTAATATCAATATCGTCGTCGACCACAACCACATAGCGGCCAAGGTACGCCCCGGCATGGCACTGACAAGCGACTAAGGCGGCCTGCTTAGCGTGTCCGGGATAGCGCTGCTTAATCGCAACGACGATCATAAACCGTTGTGCCGGCGGCGGCAGGTAGACGCCTTTAATATCGGGCACTCCGGCTTGCTCCATACCATTCCAAACAGTGGCTGCACGCAGGCACGAACGATACATTCCGTGGATCGTCGGTTTGAATGGCGCGGCGCCGCAAATAATCGGGTCGTTGCGATAGTACAACGCCTTAACGCGTACGAACGGCTCGGCACGTTGTGCGCTGGCGTAATAACCTGGCCATTCGCCGAACGGTCCTTCTTGAATCGATTCGCCGGGAATGATTTCTCCCTCAATGACAATTTCCGAATTGGCCGGAAAATGAAGTCCCGTAACCGGCCCTTCAATGACATCGATCGGTTGGCCGATCAGACCACCGGCCCAGTCATACTCGTTAACTCCGAATGGAACGGCTTGAGAGGACGCAATGTAGAGTAACGGATGTTGACCGAAGGCCATCGCCACCGGAAGCGGCTGGCCCGCTTTCATGGCTTTTTCGTAGTGCATTTTGCCGTGCTTCCCCGGCGAGATGTATAGGCCAACTTTGTCTCTGTCATGCAGCATGACGCGGTAGCAGCCGACATTCTCGATGGCGGTTTCCGGATCGCGCGTGACGACTAAATGTGCCGTGCCCAGATAGCGGCCGCCATCCCCCTCATGCCAGCGCGGCACCGGGAATTTCAGCAAATCGACTTGATCGCCACGCTCGATGTTTTCGAAGATCGGCCCAGTCTTGACGACATTGGCTTTCACTGGTTGCATCGCACGCAACTTGGCGCGTAGGGCGTCGATCAACGGAATCGTTTGCAAATCCAGCGGCAAGTTCAAAGTCAGCGCGGTACGCTCGAGAGTTTCGAGCATGTTGGCGAGTACGCGGCGGTTGGGATCGAAACCCGGAACATTGTCAAAAAGGATTGCTGGCGGTGTAGGAATCCGCTCAAGAATAATTTCCGTTAGCGCGCCGATCTCCAAATCCCAATGAGCGCCCGCAATTTGTTCAAGCTGTTCCAGCCGCTTAACCTCTTTCAGCCAGTGTCGCAGGTCGCAACTAAACGCCGGGGTCATCTTTGTCGCCGCTGTCATGGAAGTTCCTTTCGGACCAGTCGTGATCATTCGACGAGCTTTAAAGTCGTCGGATGAAATATCGCGTGGGGCTCGATCTTCCCGTCGCTAATCCCTTGTGCGTGACAATAAGAAAAAAAACGCCCGAGCACATGGCGGTTGGCTTCAAGTCCGTAAGCCCATGGATCGGAGTCGAAAATCGCTTGTTCTTCATCGAGGTACGCGTTTGGCCAGGCCTCTACCAAGCTCGGAATCGTCCGCCGCCAACGCTGCGCCCAGCGCTTCGCCTCAACGTAAAGCCGGAAAAGTTGCGCGGGCAACTCAGGGTATTTGTCGCTCAGCGACTTTTGCATCGCGAGCACATGCATGATTGGGAGAATTTTCGTCTTGCGAAAATAAGACGCTTCTACTTCACGCGAGTTCTCGAACAACTTTCTGACGGTATCGTTCGCGAGCAGGGTCGCAAATTGCGACTCGGTCACGCCCAGAGCATCCACATGGCCATCGATGATCGCGCGGCAAGCGCGCTCCGAGGTATTCTTCCCGCTATTTTGAATCATGCGAATGACCGAGCCGTCGCGCGGCTCGACGGTAGCGCCGGGATCATGATCATCCCAATGGTGCATCGACGCGACATACCACTGGGAATCTTTCGCCGAGACACCGTATTCGTCAATCAGCATGCCGCGCATCCAAATTGCTGCTGTCTGCACCCAACGGAGAAAGCCGATTTTTCTTCCATTCAGATCGCTAGGTTTATTGATGCCCGAAGCCTTGCGGGTAAAGATAAACCCATGACGAAATATGCGCGACGGAAACACCGGAATGCCGACAAAATCCGCCTTGCCGCGCGAGGTGTAGTAAATTAGCTCGCCCAGAGACATCTCAGAAATATCGTACTGCCCCTTAAACATGCCGGCGAACATGCCGGGCACGTCCTCGGTCTCAGTAATGTCGAACTCAAACCCGGGGATTTTCATCTGACCGCGCAGGATCGGCAACGTCCCGTCGTAGGCGCGACTGGCCAGACGTACTCTGATTGGAGAAGCCATAATCAATACGGTACTGACCGCCTCGAACAGGTAAAAACTTTAGTTAGCCGGCTCTTCGCGGAAGAGTTGCAACGCTTCAAGCACCGGCCGGTCGTTTATTGAAAAGAGAATCGCCTCGTCTTGACCCCGGCTTTCATGGGCGTGCCACTGCCACAATGGAACGACAAAGGAATCGCCCTTTCCCCATTCCAAATAACCTTCGCCCACTTTGGTGCGCCCCTGACCTTTGACAACGTGATAGAGTGCCGTGCTGGTGTGGCGATGCCCCTTAGTCACCTCTTTGGCTTTGAACATTTGAATCTCACACGACATGGTCGGATAGGTGTAACCGCCGGTCGAGGGATTAATGTAGCGCAGCAAAATACCATCGTGGGGATCACGGTCAGAGTCAGCCATTGCCTTAAGCGCTTTGTAGGTGTCTTTAAAAGAATAGCGAAACGGCGTCCCGCGTTTGTATGACTCATTTTGTCTGGTTGCCCGTGCAAAACCCAGGCGGTTCAGCGATTCACCGGTCTGTTTGGTTATCTCTTGCTCGGGCTTTTCGGAATCCTCAAAAAAGAGCACATTGAGCGATTGAATCAGCGGACCGTCAAGCCCGTCGAGCCAGATGATGGGGTCTTGGGATTCATTATGATGATCGTGCCAAGTCCAGTTGGGCGTGAGAATTAGATCCCCCTCCTCCATGAAAAACTTTTCACCGTCCACGGCCGTGTAAGCGCCTTTGCCTTGGACCACAAAGCGAATTGCCGCCATGTTATGACGGTGCGCTTTGGCCACTTCGCCTGGATTGACGATAGAAAACGTGAATTGCAGCGTATGGGAAGTCGACTTTAACGGCAGGTGCGGACTGACTAGGCGAATCGCGCGCCGCTCCGCTTGATCGATACCGATCGTCTCACTGGCCTTTAATAAACCGTCGAGTAATCCCTCCCATTTCCAAAGATAAGGCGCTTCAGCACTATGACCCGGCACTCGAGTGTTCCAAAAACCCGCAAGCTGATTCCGCGCAAGTTCGCTGTCTAGTTCCGCCAGCTTCATCAGTGCTCTCCTAGGTCAATTCAGGAAACTTTTTCCATCGCGTGCGCCATGCCCCCAAAATATGCTCGATGAAGATCCATCGACTCCTTGGCGGTGTGCAGCACATCCTTTTCCCGTCCCGGCTCAACGTATTTTTCCAGCACGTCGATAAACATATCGGAGTGTTTTACGTCAGCCTTGCTATGCGCGGTAAAGTTGGGCATCTGCGCATCGCTGAATTTTAAATCCCGTGACCAGATCTTATACAGCCGCGTGCAGTTACCCCCGCCAATATCCCCTAACAACCTATCATCGTTGGTCCACTCGGCTATCGTCGACGCCGCGATCGCCTCTTGCCAGGGACGATGACGTGCAAGCCAAAACCAGCCGTAGATCGCCGCCTTGGTTGTCGGCAAGGGCTCGGCGTTAAGCACGTCATCGACACTTAGCCGCAGCTCTTTGCCTTGACGAAATATCAAATCGAGATGACCGGCCTTTGAGTGCTCGTCCTCGACTAATTCCTCATGCTCATGCTCCATGATCCGCTGTTTCACTTCAAACTCGTTGCAATTGGCCGCCACCTGCGGCCAAAAGTTTCTTCGTTGACGCACATAAAGCCCAAGCTGCAAAAGATAAATCTGTGCCCGTTTCAAATTCATCGGAATCGAATAAAAATGCTCCATCTCGGCCGAGCGAAACAGCTCCCTGACACACTCGCCCAATTGCTGCCGCCATTCTTGTGGTTTCATGAAGTACCTCCCAAAACGATCGAATAAAAAATAATGGAATCAGCGACGATTCCACTTCGTAAGGACTAGCTGATCGCCGGAACTCTTGTCAAGCAGCCGCGGGCCGTGAACGAAAGTCCGCAGGGGCAAAACCCGTCGAGCCGCTCCAATGTGACGTTTAAGCTCGATCTTTAAGTCGCTCCGAAGCAAGCCACTCGATTTTTGGCAACTGAATGGTTACATTGTTTAATATGGGGGCGATGTGGGTTCGACGGGGGTGGGAAGTCAGAGTGGCATGCCGGGGTTCTGTTATCCCGTTAAACAAACAGATCTGCAATTTAAACGCAGACAATTTCGAATACCAACTGGCTGCCTAACCGCGGCTAGCGTCTTCCCGGTTTTCTCCCACGGGATCGGATAAGACGCCATTTAGTGGGATGGGCCGATTCTCCTGCCGGAGGAGATGAGGCCGAGATCTAAGCCGGATGGCTCCAGAGACCCAGCCGTTGGGGGCTCGAAGAGCGAGATCAAAACATCGGCTAAGCATGTAGTCATATTTGGCGGAAAACTCTCGGACGGGGGTTCGATTCCCCCCGCCTCCACCAATTTGCGATCCAACCGGTTCCTTAGTCCACTAGGCCCTTTAAGTTCGGATATTTTCCGGCGTAGTTCCATGCCGTCAACCCACAGCTCCCCACAAAGTCAATCCGTTGATATGGCTTTGACCTGAGGCCCAGGTATGGAGACCAGGGTTAATGTTAGCGACGGTCGTTTTGTCTATTTGTGGCAGTAATTGCAACCGGCTGGGCTCTACCAATAACTCAAGGCAGCTAAACGCGTCGGCTGGATATCAGCGGCTGCGGGATGGAAGTACGTTCGGGAAGAAGTTCAAGATAACGTGAAAATCTTTAGCGTATTATTATAGATCTGTTTGACGCGCCGCCGCGCAAAGTGGTAGGCGAAATTTGTCGCATTGTATAATTCCTGGTCCTGCCTTCGGGTCATTGCGTAAGCCGCGAAAGGCGATGCGGTATCGCCTTTCAATTCGTGGGATGAAAGGTTAGATACCACATAGTTAGATTCAGATTTCGCGCACAAGTCAACGCAGCTTCTTGTTGTTACGCGAACTGATGAATTTTGAATGTCGATCAATCGGAATTGAATCCAGATCAAAACCCGCGGCAGATAAAGCGGTCTGCCAATCGCCGAATAGCGAGACACCTAAATGATAGATTAAGGGAAACTTGCCTTTTAGTGTTCCAGCAAGAATAACACCTGTTTTCCTGTACCGTTGTACTATTAATATCCAATCGCGTTTACCAAATGGCTGAGAATCGCAGCGCGGGCACAGCCGGCGCCGAGCATCTCTGACGATTAGTTGGTCGAGAGTCAACTGGAATTTGGTTGGATGCGTTTGACGATCAATCTCTCGCGTAAATAACTGCTGACCGGTTTGCAATCGCCTATACTCTGGCGGAGACGATCGACGCCGGCGGTACCGCTTAAATATTGGCTTAGGGGCATTCCTTTGTTGTGCACCGAACATTCACAGATCCCCAACGCCGAGTCCAAAATTAAATTGCGTTGAATAAAAGCGTTGCCGTATAGAAAACAACAACGACCGCAACCGCGTACAACAAAAACTTTCCCACTGATTTCGCCATAGTTAGCATGTTCAGCTCCTATCCAACAACGTTGGAAAAGACTTTACTCTGAGAATACACAGAAGCACTCAAGGCGATCACCGAGGAGCACCTTCGCCTCGGGCTGTTGCGGAGACCGTGCCGCGCATAGTTGTCTATCCGATGACGTATTTGGCAAACAAAGTGCCGGGATGCAAAATGCATCTAAGCCCGATATGTTGCGGCCGCACGCCCGGTCGGGCCCTGTGACCCGACGAAGTAAATCCGGGACCCGGCCCACGCAGAGATGAACACGAGGTTAGCAGATTCGAATCAGCGGAATAGTCGTTAATTTAAGCGGTGGTTGTACTTTTGCCATTGGTTACTTACCTATTGGACATCGGAAGCCGCTGGCCGGACTAGACTACACGCCGCGCCTATTACAGCAACGTAACTCCGGTTTTCGGCAAGTAATTCCACAGTGCTGCAATGACAAACGAGTTCGCGAGCGATCGCACAACCTTTCAGGCTCAAGCGCGCCCCGGTCGACCGCGCCGACACCAGGCACGGCTATTGAAACTGCGATCAGCTTATTGTTCGACAGTATTTAGGGAAACGAACGACCTAATTGCCACTACCGGTGAAAGTCCTTCGACAACCGATTGACGGTCTACCAGGGCTAACCGCGAGGCGAAACGTTACGCGCGCAGTTTGAAGCAAGCGTCGTGTCCACCAACTTGCGGAGTTCACTGCCGTAAACCTAGAGGGAAATTCCTACTGTCTGGCTTCTATCTCGACGTGAATCTGGAGGTCCTAACTTTCTCAGAATGAAAGATTTTCGTTTTGCCGCTCCTCGGCGTTGCAAGTCGTCGGTTGCTATGCTGACGCAAGTAACCGACGAACGATTTCTCCCAACGCCGCGAAATCAATCGGTTTACGAAAAACCTTTAAAGCACCCGCATCCAGAGCTGCGCCATCCAATTTAGCTGAATGGGTATATGCCGTAATCACAATCACAGGGATGTCTTTCGTCGCGGGATCTGCTTTCAAACACACAGTGGCTTCATGGCCACCCAGGCGGGGCATACTAAGATCCATTAGAATCAAATCTGGATGCAAAGTGGTGGCTTGCTCTAACGCTTGTACGCCGTCAATGGCTTCCGCAACGTCGTACCCTAGGCGATGAATGAATAACGCCAATAACTCCCGCGATTTGTCGTGATCTTCGACTATCAGTATTTTCTTGTTTTTAGCCATGATTCGGTCATATCCATTTCGTCCGGCGGTCGATCCTAGATCAGGCCATTAGGAGAAAACCCAAAGAAAATCGTTAGGCCGCACAACAATCAGTTATCTATCGGCTTTTGCGATCAAACTGTTAGGGGACAAACATCCTCATGTGCAGCGATTATTGAGGACCGATTTCGAGAAATGACGAAACTGACCCGGGCCGAAATAACCCGAACATAAGTCGATGTAAATTGATAACAATGGTGGATGGCACCCACCTAGACACTTCGGGGGGCTATGGCGATCTTCGAACCATTAGCAAATGGGCAAGGCGCTGCGGAAAACTTCATTGGATTTGAAGGGTGCTGGTTTATCGACGAGCCTCTGGCGAGGTTTTCATTAAATGTCACTTTTGCCGTCTGCGATAATAAATTTAAGATTGGGTCGAATTTCAGAGACAATCAGCCCTCCCCAAGCTACTGGTCGCCCCCCCTCGTTTCGCAGCCAGGTCAGCAAAGCTCAATCTTTCGGCCCCTCAGCATATTTCTCGTTGTATTCCTTGGCGTAAGCAGCATTCTTGCCGTCGCCCGCGGCCGGGAAGTCGCCGTGACTGGGCGCGCTGCTCGGCCGCGCCGGCGCGTCCCACAGCTTCGCCCACACGAAAGCTTTGGGACAGTGATTGAAGGCTTCGTCGACAGCGACCACGCGCGGCAGCTTGGCGCGCACCTCGAAGCGCTTTAGCGACTGCGCGCTGATCGTCGCACTGCCACTCACGCGATAGGTTTCGTTCCATCCGGGGAGCATGAAAATGATACCGACCTTTGGGTTGACGAACAGATTCTTTATCCCGTCGATGCGGTTGTTACGTGGCCGGTCCGGGATCAGCGGCGTGCGGTCGTCGAGCAGTTGCAGGAAGCCGGCGCATCGCCTTGGGCGAACAGTCGATGCTGGTACCGTTCGAGGTCGCGACCACCAGGAACGGCGATGCCCCGACGAAGGCGCATCCGACCTCGGCGATGTGGTCGGCTTCCTTGGTGGCGACGTTGGGCAACGGCTCGGCATAAATCTTCGCGAGATCGTCCAGCTAACTAACGGTGTAGGCATCGTTCCGGTCTATCGTACGCATCTCATATTTCTCCTTTGATCGGTGACAGGTGGCAGTAGTCGTCGGATTTTCTTTAACTAACCGAGTCTATTAACCAGCCCCCAGCTTTACAAATCGCTATTACTTTACCGAACCTTCACGCGAACCATATTGCTGGGCGGCACCTCTGCGAAATCATCATCGAACGATATATCCAGTGTCACGGCGGTGTCATGCGCGATAAACGCTAGTTCGCCCAAAAAATGCTCCATCATGTCGAAACCAGCCACTTCAACCAACCCTTGTGACTCACAATACGCTTGCCTTCCAAGAAACTTGGGTAGGACGCGATTCTGGCGTCCATCGTAATAGCCGATGACAGTGCGTTTTTGAGGCCATAAGTCAAAGCCATCTTCTTTCGCGCTCGACGCCGAATCTAGATGCAGTCCTGCATGATAAATTGCCACGAGCATCGGTTCTCGGAGCAGCGCCGGCAAGATCTCTTCTCGCGGCAGCCGCCGATATTTTTTCGCGTACACATCCGCCGGAACCGCCAATCGAGCAGAACCGACGTCCAACGCAAAAAGATACTTTGCGACATCCGATTCCAGCAGTTCTTTTAGCTGACGGGTGGTTTCAGAGACAAATCCGCAAGGCGCCAGAAACCGCTTGCCTCGGTATGCAGCGGCAAATTCCTTCTGGCCGTACAAACAATCTTTAGGGTCTAAGGGATGCCCCAATCGCGCGCCAAACTGCCGCTGGTAGCGATGGGCGACGGCCACGGCATCGGCGCTAAAGACCCAGGGATTATCGCTAGCGCATAATTCCCCGACAAAAACTACAAAGACCAAAGTCATATTCATAAAAAATTTGCTAACCATAAAAGGCCTCCTCGAGCACATATCTAAGCGGTAACAATCAGCCGCTGATACACCGAGATAGGACGCATCCCAGTTTCAGCAAGTCACGCCATCCGTTAGCGCAAACGCTGTGCCCGACAGAAAAGCGTGGAAACCCACGAATTAGTCATGCGGTAAGGGAGTTTTCCCGATCTTAGAAGTTTGACGAGGAAACGGTGACAACCGTCAACGCAACTTTCAGATACACAGTGTATCTAAAAGTTGCACGGCTATGGCCAGGGGGCGCCACCGCTAGGAGTTAAGCTCACAGAGCCCAATCTTAAAGGCCAAAGCCTATTCAACCGTTACAAAACCGTTCGACCGTTGACGGAAGTCTAACCGGAGAATGCAGCGCGCAAAACTCCGGAGGCCTTGCTCCACTGATGGATCGCCCGCTAAGCCAGTTCAGAAATTTATTCTTTATACAATTCAAAGCGCACGAACTGGTTCCGTGTCATGCCAGTTCGCCGCGATTATTTGCAAATCGCGCCGCTGCTGATTCGATGATTTTATAATTGACTTGATGAGAGCCAGTGCCGTCGAAGTTGTTCATATAATTAGAATTATAAACCACACTTTGTCGCGATGTGTCTCGTTTTATTCCTTATCACACCATCGTTGTGCAGCTACGAACGATATTTCTTGACAACCTAGCGCATTTGCTGAAATAGTCCGCCGGGCTCATTGCGAGTAGGCCGACTTCATTGCTGGTTAACAACGAGGCTTCAATGGAACTACATCGTGTTACGGCATCGCTCCTGCTTCTAAATGTATTGGTTTTTCCTTCGCTATCAGCCGCACAAAATCCATCTATCTACTTCGTCAACCGCAGCGATCCTAGTTGCGGCGGACACTCTCCTTGCTTCACGACGATTCAAGCCGCAATCAATGCGGCCCAACCGCGTACCACAATCCGCATTCAAGCGGGAGTCTATCCTGAGCAATTAACGATCGAAAAAAACGATTTTCCCGGCGCGGTGGAAACTGACCGCATCATTATTGAGTCCGATCCGGCACTTCAGAGCGATCACGTTGTCATCACCGGATCCCAGGGCCCTCAGTGTACGGATAGGTTCGCGGTTCGCCTTAAGCAATCCAAGTTCATAACACTGCGAGGGTTAACCTTCACTGGAACAGGCGCGCAAGCAATTTTTCTGATGGGCGGCAACAATGGCAACACAGGTATTCACATTGAGCTTAATCGTATTTTCGGTAACGGCAACAGCAGCTGCAATGGCGGTATTACCGTCGCACGCGGTAATCCCGGCACGCTCATCGTCAATAATTTGATCTACTCCAACGGACGTAATGGCATTGCTTTCGAAGACGCCGACGGTGGGCCGCACTACGTGATCAACAATACTATTTCCGCCAGCCAGTGGAACGCTATTGACGTAGCACGTAACCACACGATCACAATCGCCAACAACATCATCATCAACAACGGTACAGCATCGGGAACTTCCGGTGGCCGGTTCGGTGTCAGACGGGAAAGCTCCAACGCCCCTCAGCCCGCCGGAATCAAGCTCCTTAACAATCTCGTTTGTGGCAATGCCGGTGGACAAATCTCTGCCCAGGTTCTCGACCCCAGTGACTCGGGCAACTTCACACCGACGGGCAGCGAAGGCTCCGGCGTTGGCGCGTTGCCGGGCTGCGAGCTGCCGGCGAATTTGTTCGGCAACAGGAACGGCCTCGACAAACTACCCAATACCGCAGACGACGATTTTAGCCTAAAGGCCAATTCACTTGCTATCGACGTCGGTATGGACCCGCGAACTTTAGGATTCAATCCAGCTTACCATCCGATTTTCGAAGCTGATTTTGTCGTGGAAGGCATACGCCCCGCCGATGGCAATGCCGATCGCGCTCCTGCTTTCGATGCCGGCGCATTCGAGTATCCTAATGCTCCACCCGTCGCTAACACCCAAGCGAATCAGAAAGTATTCCGCGGCCAGCTGGTTACGCTTAATGGCAATCTAAGCAGCGATCCAGAAGGCGCGCAACTGACTTATCAATGGTTCATTGTTTCCCAACCTAACGGCAGTAATATCACTCTTTCCGGCGCCGCTACCGCAACGCCGACGTTTATCCCGCTCGTGCTTGGCGACTACGACATTCAACTCGTCGTCAACGACGGCGAGTTCAACAGCAACCCATCACTAATTAAGATCACCACAATCAACCGCGCGCCGCTCGCTGAGAATGGCAGTGTCACACTCAACGAAGACATCCCAATTATCATTACAGCGAACGCGAGCGATACGGACGATCCGAGCTTGATATTTTCCATCGTTACAGGACCAAGCCACGGAACTCTCGGGAGCCTATCGGTGCCGAGCTGCGCTCCCACTGGCATTGGTGCGTCCTGTACGGCGACGGTGCTTTATACTCCTATCAGGAACTTTGATGGCGCAGATAGTTTCACATTTAAAGTCAATGACGGTGTATTGGACTCGAACATCGCAACCATCTCGCTTGTAGTTCACCCGGTGAATGACGCCCCGATAGCCAGCAATGCCACAGGAGTCACCGACGAAGAAACATTGGTAAATATCACGCTCACAGCTACGGATGTGGATAGCGCCGGCCTATCTTTTTTCATCGTGAATAACCCCGGTAATGGAAACATTGGCGCTCTTTCGGCGCCCCATTGCATCGCCAGCAGCGGCGGCTCCATCTGCTCCACAACTGTAACGTACACGCCGAGTCTCGACTTCAACGGCGTCGATAGCTTTTCGTTCAAAGCCAATGACGGCGCACTGGATTCTAATGTCGCTACAATTTCGATCGGGATCTTACCGGTGAACGACGCCCCACTCGCAAATCACGGAACTGCAACGACCCATGAGGATAACCCGATTCTGATCACAATGAGCGGGACCGACGTCGATAGCCCGAGCCTCACGTTCAGCGTCCTTACGAATGTAACAAACGGCTCTCTCGGTGCGATCGGTGCCCCCTCGTGTTCCAGTGTGCCCAACGGCACCGACACCGCCGGAACTCATTGCACCGCGATGGTCACTTACATGCCCGCCGCCAACTTCAATGGCGCCGATAGCTTTACATTCAGAGTCAACGATGGAGCTTTTTACTCGAACCTTGCCACCGTGGCTATCTCCGTGAACGCAGTCAATGATGCTGCCACTGCCAGCGATGATTTTTACAGTACCGACAGCAACACTCAATTGAATATGGGTGCACCCGGCGTCCTGGGTAACGACAACGATCTGGACAACCTGGCTAGTAGTCTCTCGGTATTGGTAGTGAATGGCCCGACGAATGCGGCGAGCTTCGCGCTAAACGCCGACGGTTCGTTTATCTACACGCCCAGTCCCGGTTTCACTGGCCTCGACAACTTCAGCTATAAGATCAACGACGGGACTAATGAGAGCAACGAAGCAACTGCGACCATCGCCGTGCTTGCGGCGAATAATGCACCGGTTGCAATTAACGATTTTTACAATACCGAAAAGGATGTGGCGCTTACCGTCACAGGCCGCGGTGTCCTCGCCAATGACAACGATGCCGATACGCCCCCGGGAAATCTGATCGCTTCCGCAATAAACGGTCCGACCCGTGCGTTGTCCTTTGCGCTTAACGCCGATGGGAGCTTCGATTACATGCCGCAGCCCAATTTCACGGGCAACGATAGCTTTACCTATAAACTTAATGACGGCACCAGCGACAGCAACGTCGCCATGGTCACGATCGCGGTACTCGCGCCCAATACTTTTCCATTGGCCAGGAACGACAGCGAATCCACAAATGAAGATTCAGCCAAAAATGTCGCCGCGCCGGGCGCGCTCGACAACGACAGCATTGCGCCATTGATGACCTCCACCGCGGTGCTAGTCACTGGCCCCCGTCGCGCATTGTCGTTCACGCTCAACACCGACGGCTCCTTCAACTACACACCGCAGAACGATTACAATGGTTCGGATAACATCACTTATCGGATCTTCGATGGTACCAAGTACAGCAATGTTGCGATGGTTAACATCGATGTAATATCGGTGAACGATCTGCCGCTCGGCCAAACTCGGACCCTAAGCACCAATCAGAATAACCCCGTAAGCTTTGCGCTGACTGCCACCGATATTGACCATAAGACGTTATCGTTCAACATCGCCACGCCGCCGGCCCATGGTGTTCTCGGCAGCATCGGTACCCCCAACTGCACGGTCCATGGCCAAGGCACGACTTGCGCGGCGACTGTCAGCTACTCACCGGCCTTAGATTATTTCGGCGCCGATAACTTTACATTTACGGCAAGTGATAGCGTAAGCACCAGCGCGCCCGCCACAGTGTCGATCAACGTCATACTAGTTAACCGCGCACCCGTAGCCTATGCTGGCGGACCTTACGCCGGGAATGTCGGCGTGCCGATTCAACTCAACGGCAGCGGCAGTGACCCGGATGGGAACCCGATCACCTTTACGTGGAACTTTGGCGATGGTTCAACACTCACCGGGAGCGGTCCTAACCCGACACACACTTACAACGTGCCCGGCACGTATCCTGTGATCCTAACGGTTACCGATTCTTTAAACGCGAGCGCCACGTCGCAGACAACAGCCACCATCAACGCCGGGTTGGTGCTCGATCCCATCGGCAACAAGATAGTGAACCTCGGTGAGACGTTAACCTTCACAGTTTCGGCGACCAGTGGCACAGACTCGCCGAGCAGTTTATTCGTCGCGCCCCTGCCGCTGATGTCCAATGCGACCTTTAACGCGAGCACCGGTGTATTCACATTCCGGCCAAGCACCACCCAGGTCGGAACCTATCAAATAATATTTTCGGCACAGAGTGGCACCAAGACGGCCGCCGAGACCATCACCATCACTGTCCCCAATCCTCCGCCCGGCGGCGTCACCGCTGTTCGCGGCAAAGTGGTCAACCTCCAAAACGTGCCGCTTAGCAACGTCCAAGCGACCTTACGATCGAGTGGTCTCACTGGAGTGACTAACGCCGACGGTATTTTCACGATCAGCAGCGTTCCTTCGGGCACACAGCAACTGATCGTCAACGGCCGCCAAGCCAATCTTGGCGTGTTCGCAATCATCGCGGTAGCCGTGGAGCTGATCGATGGTGTGATCAACGATCTGAATTCGGCGATCTCGCTGCCTGACGTAGATATTGAAGCCGAGGTCCAAGTTAGTCCGGTATTCGAGACGGTGGTTACCAACCCGAATCTGCCGGGAGCCATGCTTGAAATCGCCGGCGGCACGGCATTTAACCCGGACGGTACGCCGTTTACCGGCAAGCTCTCAATTAATCCGGTGCCCGACTATGGCCGGCCAGAATCTCGCCCGGAGGAGCTTCGCCCTGGCATGGCGGTGACGATCCAGCCGGCAGGCATTCGTTTCAACCCGCCCGCGCGGATTACGTTTCCGAACGCCGATGGCGTTCCGGCTGGGAATGAATTCAATCTTTGGTCTTTGAGTCCCGACACCGGAAAGTTCAATGTGGTTGGAAAGAGCGCCGTTTCAGCAGACGGCCAGAGTATCATCACAGTCGAGGGCGGCGTAACCGCCAGCGCATGGCACTTTCCGTTGGCGCCCGCGACAACATCAAATTCAAGCCAAGGAAACAACTTCTGCGGTTCGTGCCGCACCGCCGTGGGCTCGGAAGCCAACCTGGAAGAAGGTAGCTTATATCTCTCCCATGGTTTGCCTTCCTATCGCTCACTTGGCCAAAGTCGCAGCCTGTCGCTCACCTATAGCTCTGTAACTGCCGATCCGCGGCCAATCATTTCACTAGACAGCACTCTGAGTGTACGCGCAGCTGTTCCGAATTCCTTTTCGACAAGGCTCAAGGTCGGTGGCGTTCAGCAGGGAAGCGAGATCCACACTAACAGCAATTCGTTGCCGGAAGATGCCGATTCTACCTCGCGCATGTCGGTTCAATTCGATGGGTCGAATTTAGCGACGGGCCGCTATCCCTTTGAGGCGACGGTTTTCAGCAACTACTTGAATTCATCTGTCGGCGGGATTTCAACCGGAAACGTAATCGTTCTTAATCGAAGCAACAGTGCCCTTGGTGCCGGTTGGGCAATAAGCGAGCTCCAGCAACTCCACGTCCAATCCAGCGGCGGCGTCCTACTGACGAGCGGCGACGGCACGGCGCTGTTTTTCACCGGAGGCCCTGATACTTTTACTTCTCCGGCGCGCGAGTTCTCGAGCTTAACGAGAAACTCCGCTGATGGTACTTACACGCGAACTTTCAAAGACGGAACCAAAGTCAATTTTACTGCTCAAGGTCTTCAGACTTCGGTCGTCGATCGAAACTTCAATTCAACGGCGTTTGCCTACGATAGTAACGGTAGACTGATCAGCATCACTGATCCGGTCGGTTTGGCGACGATCTTAACCTATAGCGGCACCATGCTTCAGAGCATCAGCGATCCTGCCGGGCGACAAACACTTTTTCAACATGACGCAGCGGGAAACCTGCTGCGGATAACCAATCCGGACGCGAGCTTTATGTCCTACGCGTATGACGCTAGAGGCCATGTGATACAGGCGAGTGATGAGCGGGGGCTCAGTACGACGTATACCTATGACTTTGCCGGACGCTTCGCCCAGTCAACCCGTCCCACTGGCGAGACGCGCGCGTTGGTTTCGAGCAAGCTTCGGGGACTCGTCGATTCGGCAGGGGGCCAGGGTACGCCCAGCAACCCCGCGCCGATTGTAAGCAGCGCCGACGCGACCGCTGCGCTCACTGACGGCAGAGGCAACCAGAGTAAATTTACACTCGATCCGTTGGGACAAGTGACATCTCAAAGGGACGCCCTGGGTCACACCACAACGACAAAACGCGACGCTAACGGGTTACCAACCCGGATCACCCGTCCAAACGGCGCAGTCACCACAATGACCTACGACGCCATGGGAAATCTTCTAAATTCGACAGACCCCGTCGGCGCGATCACCACGTTCACCTACGAGCCTACTTTCAATCAGGTGAAAACGATTCGTGATCCGAAGGGCAACATCACAACAATTAACTACGACCCGGCAGGAAACCCGATTCAAATAATCGACGCGCTAAACAACCGTACGCAGATGAGCTACGACGCCCGCGGTTTGCTGACCTCCGTTACCTCCGCGGTGGGTACACCGGTGCAAAACACAACGACCTTCTCCTACGACGCGCGCGGTAATTTGCTAACAACCACGGATCCGCGCAATAGTCTTACAACCCTGGAATATGACAGCGCAGGTAATGTTTTTAGGTCAACAGACGCGGAGAACAGGGTTACTCAGTTTACTTACGATTTACGCAATCGCCTTGTCACAGTTTTGGACGCCGATCTAAGGACGACTCAGTACGGCTACGATCCGAAGGGGAATCTAACTCAGGTTCGCGACGCCAAAAATCAGCTGACAACTTTCGTTTACGATGGTCTAGATCGCCTCACGTCCGCAACTAATCCGCTGGGGCTTAGCGAAACATTTACATACGACAGCAACGGTAACCTGACGGGCACGACGAACCGTAACGGCCAGATAATCACTTTCGATTACGACGCGCTGAATCGACTGACGACGAAAACTCGACCGCCGACATCGATCGAAGCCGGCAACAATGCCACCACATTCGCCTATGATGCCGTCGGAAATATTTTGGCGGTATCTAATCCTGTAACGAATGTGATCAACCAGTATGATTTGGCTAACCGCTTGGTCGCCAGTACCTCAACAACAGAGGAAGCGGCGTCGGGAATCGTGACTTCGATTAACGTTGATACGACCATTGGCGAAAACAATTTCGAATTCGAAGGAAGAACACTTCAGGTTAACGGCCGAACCATGACGGTCAACGGCTTACACACCTTCGCCAATTTGATTTTGGTCAACGGAGCGGTCCTAACTCATAGTCCGACAACCAGCAGTATGGCGGAAAAGTTAAATATCATCGTGACTGGCACGCTTCAGGTCGACGCCACGAGTCGGATAGACGTTACCGGTCGAGGATTTTTGGGTGGTGGCCAACCCGGTAATCCAAGTTCCACCAAGGGGATAACGGTTAATTTCCAAGCTACAAACGAGCCAGGAACAGCGGGAAGCTATGGTGGAGTTGGCGGGGTTTTTAATGCGGCGACCAATTCTGTTTACGGGGATTTTAGAAATCCCAGTGAAGTGGGAAGTGGCGGAGGCAGTTTTCAGGGGGCCGCGGGGGGAAATGGCGGCGGATTGGCCAGAATCGTTGCGCAAAGCATGGTAGTCACCGGATCGATTCGGGCCAACGGAGGCGTAGCCACGCAGTTTAGTGCGGGTGGCAGCGGAGGCGGATTACGCATCGACGTTGGCACACTTTCAGGGTCGGGTTCCATTACCGCCAACGGGAGTCCCGCCTCGCCGGTTACCGGCGGTGGCGGCGGTGGCGGCGGAAGAGTCGCCATTTATTATCAAAGCGCGCCGACTTTCGATTTCGGCAACGTTACTGCTTTCGGTGCAACTTTCAGCGGCAGTTCAATCAATGGCGGACCGGGAACGATTTATTTGCAAGGTCCGAGCAGGGAAAGCGGCGAGCTAATCATCGACAATAACAACCTGGCCATTCCAGTTGCTTCGAGGACTCCGATTCTCGGCGCATCGACGACCACGGTTTCACTCACTCATTTACGTCTACGACGGAATGCTCGTGCTCGATTCGATGGCACTCTAAATCTTACGGGCACCCTGGATATCTCCAGCAGCAGTGAATATGTATCCGGTGTTCAGATCATCTCGAATAGTATTAACTTAACAAATAACTCGGTGCTCACCCACATGGCCACCGGAGGGACAGCGTCCTTCAAACTTGATCTGACTACGGTTAATCTGACGATTGACGCAACCAGCCGAATCGATGCAACCGGTTTGGGATTTTTGGCCGCTGGAAAATCCGGAAATCCTTTTCCGCAAAACGGTATGAGCCTAGGGTTCCTGCAAGGGAGCGGTCCGCTGAGCGGCGGAAGTTATGGAGGCTTAGGCGGAACGGGTGGAAATAGCGTTGCGAACCGTGCGTATGGCGACTTTAGAAATCCGAGCGAACAGGGAGGCGGCGGTGGCGCTGTTGGCTCGCCGGGCGGTAACGGCGGCGGACTGATTCGGCTCCTGGCGCAGAATCTGACTTTGCTCGGTTCGATTCGAGCTAACGGCGGCGCAATCGACGCGGGTGGCAGCGCCTCTGGCGGAAGCGGCGGCGGGATACGAATTGACACTGGCACAATAACAGGGACGGGCATGATCAACGCGAATGGGACGCCCGGTGGAGGAACGATAGGAGGAGGCGGCGGGGGTGGTCGGATCGCAATCTTTTATCAGAATGCCACAGGTTTTAATTTTGCCAATGTGACGACCTTAGGATCGACGGGCCCAGGTGCGACAAACGCCGGCGCTGGAACCATCTATTTGCAGGGGCCGACCAGGGAGAGCGGCGAATTGATCGTCGACAATAACGGCGTGTCGACACCTTCGCTGTCGACGCCAATTCTCGGAGCGTTCACGTCCACTTTGACCTTAAATCATTTCCGTGTGCGCCGTGGCGCGCGCGCGCAGCTCGACAGCACGTTGAATCTGACCGCCAACCTGGAAATCGTTGCGGGTGCTGAGCTTGCGGTAGCGAATAGCATATTCGCCGAGTCGACGACCCTAAGCGGCAATTCTACTCTTACCCACCTCGCGACGAGTGGAACGTCTACATTCAAAGTTGATCTCCGTAGTGGAAATCTTACTATCGATCCAAGCAGCCGTATTGACGTGACAGGCTTAGGGTTTTTGGCAGCTGGGCGGCCAGGTAATCCGTTTCCGAACGACGGTATGACTTTAGGTTTTCAACGAGGCAGCGGTGCTGTCGATGGTGGAAGTTACGGCGGCCGGGGTGGAGGATCCAATTCCAATCCTCTTTATGGTACTCCGCAAAATCCCAACGAGCAGGGAAGTGGTGGCGGTGCTGTCGGTGCGCCTGGAGGTAATGGCGGCGGACTGATTCGAATTACAGCGACTACCCTCGTATTGAACGGCGCGATCCGAGCGAATGGCGGGCCCACAGGAATAGGTGGAAGTGCATCCGGCGGAAGCGGTGGAGGTATTCGCATCGATGTCGGAGCAATATCTGGTACTGGGTCGGTCAGTGCCAACGGCAGTTCTGCATCACCAACCGGTGGAGGAGGTGGAGGCGGGAGGATTGCTGTTTACTATTCAAGTAACACTGATTTCAACCTAGCTAACATCACTGTGTCGGGCGGGACTGGAGGTGGTGGCATTCCCAATGGTCAAAACGGCACCGCGCACGTTCAACAGCAGATCGCCAAGCTGAGTCCGACAGTTGGCGATGACGAGCTGATAATGACTGCGCAAGGAAATATGCGACGAGAGGAGCGGAGCGTCAATGCGGCGAGACTCGTGACGGAAAATTCTTCGGACAGTGGCAGCAGGGTTGTGGCTGATGTTACCACGCAAGCGACTGTCGACAATGCGGACTCGCAGAAACGAAAGGTCTTTGCGCCTAATGTCCTCGCTGTTAACCAGGAATCGCCGGATCGTCGCTACGAGAATCTCTACCTAGCCCTCGTCTCGGAAGGTGCACTTAAGCCCTTCGCAACGACCGGCGTTAATATTGTGGGGATTGATGCATCCAAAATCTCGCCTTCTAATCGAGAATCTCCAATCCATAACCCAAACTTCACGAGAATCCCTAACGTCTCAACCTTTAACTCTGACGATCTAGATCCGATTTATGCTTACGACCTGAATGGCAATCGCACATCGATGATCGATCCAACGGGTCTGACCACGTACGCGTACGATGCATTAAACCGGTTGACCTCGATCACGAACAACAAAGGCCAGGTAACGTCGTTCACATACGATGCGCTCGGCAGACGAACGTCGATGACGCATGCGAACGGCGTGCTGACAAACTACACCTACGACGTGGCGTCGCAATTGACCCGCTTAGCGCACCAATTCGGCGCGACGACAATCAACACGTTTGATTACCTCTACGATCGAATCGGCAATCGCACAGCCAAGACGAGCCGCGACGGCGTGCATAACTACAGCTACGATGCGCTCAACCGGCTTACGCAGGCGGTCAATCCATTACCCGCCAATCCGTTAGAAACGTTCAACTACGATCCGGTCGGAAACCGAACCAGTTCGAATCAGAACGGGGCATCGATATTCAACACGGCGAACCAGTTATTGGAAGACGCCAGCTTTACCTACCAGTACGACAACAACGGCAACCAGGTTCATAAGGTAGCAAAAGTTGGCGGCGCGGTTACACAGTTCGAATACGACGCCGATAACAAGCTGGTTCGAGTGATATCGCCAACCAACACGGCGCACTACAAGTATGACGGATTGGGCAGACGGGTTGAGAAAGAAGTTATCGCCGGCGTGACGACCGTCACCAAGTATGTCTATGACAATGAAGACATACTCCTCGAAGTGAGCGGCGCCAATCAGGTCATTGCCCGGTATACCCACGGTCCAGGCATCGACGAGCCACTGATCATGGAGAAGAATAGCCAGTCTTTCTTCTATCATGCGGATGGGTTGGGCAGCATCACGGAGCTGACGAATCAGACGGGTACGGTCGCGCAGCGTTATGCTTACTCGTCCTTCGGTAAATTAGAATTACACACCGATACCAACTTGGTGCAACCATACGCTTACACCGCAAGGGAGGCGGATAGTGAAAGCGGTTTGTATTATTATCGCGCGAGATTTTACGATGGAGCCATCGGAAGATTTATACAGGAAGATCCAAAAGGAATAGCGGGTGGACTAAACCTCTTCGTCTATAGCGACAACGATCCGACCAACAGGATCGATCCCTATGGTTTGGACTCTTTAGACGCGCTCGCTAATGCTACAGCTGGCTTTGGGGATGTCATTTCTTTAGGGCTGACCGATTACATTCGTGATAAGATCGGCATAGCGGATGTTGTAGATAAGTGTTCAATCAGTTATTCATTTGGTTGGTGGGCTGGAATGGTCCATCAGCTAGCGTTTAGCGGAGTTGGATCATTCAACGGGGGTGCGCGGACAGTTTTGTATTCCGGCGAGGGTGCGTTGGAAGCAGCCCAAGCGGCAAAAGGTGCTGGACGACTCCTTTCAGACACTTTAGGAGGTCAGCTTCTTAATCTGGTTAATCGACACCTAATCACATTGCCGGACAGCGCCTGGAAAACGGCCTCGGGAATTTTGGCCGCAAATGCCAAAGGCGAGGTAAATGTCTTTCTTCGGAGTCCCAAAGCCGCAAGCATTTTTAATGCAGTTGAGGGGCCGGTTTTAGGTTTCACGAACAGAATTAATTCTTTCCTAGGCTCTAAACTTACAACAATAGCAGTCCGGTAAAGCAATGTTTGATACCGTTGGAAAATTTTTAAAAAGATTTCAAACCGTTAGAAAGATAGACAACATTTCTTCAGTCGAACGCTTGGGAAGAGATGAGTATAAGTATATTGAAGGCGACCGCGCTCTAACATTACAAATCGAAATGCTCTCGGGCACTCCCCAACGCGTAATATATTCTCGCACAATTAAGAGTTGGCTTCCTCCTAACGACAAAGAAGAAATAACAGATCAGAAAAGAAAAGAAATTCTCACCAAAATTTGCAAATACTTTGAGCTAAACCAAATATCTTACACCGTTGATTGAAGCGTTCATAGAATTGCCTGCTCGATGGACTATTTCGATCGGAATTCTGGATTCCGCTTCACCCATTTCTGTGACGACAATCCACTTCTTCTTCTAGAGTGTTTTTCGAATACAGTCGGACTGCAAATGATGGCATGACTCCGTTCTGTTACTTCCTTCCGAACTCAAAATTCACTTTCACCTCTCCCGATTCCGAAACCGTAATCTCCTGCATCTTCACGCCCGCATCTTCATGCCAGGCCTTAAGTATATACGTGCCGGCTGGAATATTCTGGATCGAAAAACTGCCGCGCTCGTCGGTGATCGCGAAATACGGATGATCGAAAACGTGGATGTAGCCGAGCATCCATGCGTGGGTGTCGCAGACGAGCTTTAAGAGTCCCGGCTCTCTGATCTTTTGCGTCGCCTCGAGAGTTGTATTTTTAAACGGCAAAGAGAGCATGAAAACAGTTTTATCTTGCAGGTAGGAATGGGGAATATGTAATTTCGGGTCGTTGTTCTTGATCCGCAGCCGCTCGCCCTTTTGCATCGCGTAGATTCTAGGCGCATAACGGCAGCCGGTGTTTTCGATAACGTTCACTTTCTGGGGGTTGGCGGCGACGGCCACTTGTACGGCTTCAATAGATACCACGACGTTTTTAAGACCTCCCACTGCATCGATCACGTAGGATTCGTTGGGTAAGGTCTCGCCGCAATAGTCTTGATCTTTACTGACCACCACGGGAGCTAACTTCGGCGGCGCGTCAGTGAATTTTACTTCGCCGAACACGGCGGCGGCGCTGACGGGTTGGATGGGTGCAAGGAATGACGCTGCCGTCCATAGAATCGTCAGAACTACTCTTTTCATCGTTGCTTTCTCCAAGGTGCTTCAGCGCTTGAATGTGTGTCCAACGACGGCGAAGGCTAGCCCAATTCGCCGGTCGCCATTCCCATGGCCGGGTAAACCTAGGTTTCACAGCTAACAAAGTCAAGAAACCGTTCGAGCGATGTTGGCGTGGCAATTCCGTGTGATAGCAGTTCCGGTCGCTTTTCTTTCGTCAATATTCATGAGAACTCTTGGTTAGAAAATCAACAAGGAATGTTTTATGAAATCGTCGCGCCTATCACTGCTCATTCTTGCCTCAATCTTTGTGCCTACCCTCGCGATCGGCCAAGGTTCTAATTTGGAACAGGCGCGCAAGGAAGGCGAAGTTGTTCTTTACTCCACGATCACGGTCGGCGCTTTCAATGAGCTCAACAAGGCCGTCAAAGAAAAATACCCGTTCCTAAACGTCCGCCACATCCGGCTCGGGCCCGCGCAATTGCTGGCTAGAATCATGCAGGAACAGCGCGCCGGTCAGTTCTTGGCGGATGTCGTCTATAACAATTTGCTTCATCTGATTTATTTGAAAGAGAGCGGGATGCTCGCGAGATACGAGTCGCCGGAGAACAAATTCCTGATGAAAGAAGCGATCGACTCGGACGGCTTTTGGGTCGGCGGCGATATCGACGTTCTGGTGACGGGATTTAACACCAAGTTGATTTCCCGCGGCGATGTGCCGCATGCGGGGGTTTGGTGTTCCTACGTTTGGCGCGGGTGTTCACAGGCTTAACGATACAATCTATGAATCCTCATCTTTGGGATTCTGTATTAGGCGCTTTTGCTCCTGCACAAAAGCGAGCGCTTCGAGGATCGGTATAAAGGTATCGCCAATATGGTCGCCATCAAACTCAATTCGCTCCCAGTCTCCTAAAATACCATTTTCAATTTTTGCTCCGGCCTCTATAAGAAGGACGACCGGTACGCCGGACGCATATGCTACTGCCAACTCATCTCTCGTCCAGCCACTCTCACCATCATTAGTTATCAGGTATACGAACAAATCATGGTTTGCCTTAAGCCTTTCAAGCACCTTATCGCCAATCCGTCTTGGTTCGTAACTGGAACCAGAAATCACTCTAATGCCCATCAACTCGAAGAAACGTGTGAGCTCTAATGCTAAATGTTTGCTCCTTTTGTTAAATCTATAGGATAAGAAGCATGATCTTTGTAAAGATTGCTCAATTTGCGCTTTTATCGCTTCCAAATTTGCTTTTAAAGAGATCTCTTCCTGCTTTTTCTCGTCTGGTTGTTCACGCTGGGTCAATGATAGCGCCTGCTCTAATACCCCAAATACTAGCTTGACGTGGCTGGCGTCGTGAACGTTGAGATTAAGCATCAATACGCCAAATTCGCCACTCAAGTTGAGATAATTTGTTGTTGTGTACGGCAGTTGATCTCTGTTTTCGTTTGGATAACACACAATTACAGACATTGGATGTTTTTGGAGAGAGCATACTGGTTCCAATTCAACAATCGCGACTGGTTTACTTACCTTGCCTCCGTCTCCATGGTCGAAAATCGCCGTGATTGCACAAGCATCCTCCGATATTCCGAGGGTAGATAAGACCGTTCGTAATGCTGCGGCGATTTGTCCCGGCTTAAACTCCCACTGCTTATACATTTTTCCATGAGAAATTTGCATTTATCGCTCCCGAAATCTTTGAACGGCAGTTACACCCACCCGACCTCTTTATAACCTTTCCGAACGTTCGCCATTTCGTTTTGCGAAATATCGAACTGATTTCCAGTAGGATCATGGGCTCTGATGCCGGCAAAGGGAACGTAGTCCAGCGTTTTTGATTGCAAAATATCCGGATACTTTTCCGCCAGCTTCTCAAGCACCGCCGAAACATCGTCCACTTCAAAGCCAAAGTGATCGAGCCCGGCGCCGATCCCCGGCTGTCGCTGCAGGAGAGCGTATCCGATCAGACCATCGCTGATATGACCGCGCTCCGGATTGTAATTTCCCGTCGCGTCCGTCATGCCATTGGTGATTTTTTTCATACCGAAGACCGTTTTATAAAACTCCGCCATACGATCGTAGTTTTCGGTGCAAATCGCGACATGCTTAATTCGTGTGTCCATCGCTCATCCTTCCAGAAGCATTTGCAGTTCGATACCACCCGGTCTGGATTTTATCAAACCAAGTATCGCTTTCATGCAGGCCTGAACCTCGAGAGCGGACCGGCCTTGTGCTTAACAATTTGGAGCGATAGAACGACGGCAATGCAGATCTGGCCCCCCGGACCTGCCCTGCCCGGTATGGTTTTTTAACAGTAATTCAGGCCGGTTTGCCTATTGGAGCAACACACTTTTGGAAACGCCCAACCGTCATAACGCATAATTTTGCACTGGCATACCGCTCGCTCTAACACTCCTCAGTCGAAGGAGAACTGAAGATGAAACGCATCCTTGTCGGTCTCGCAACGTGTTTTTTTCTATTTCTCGGCATGGCATCGGCTGGACAAGTTCTGGCTGAGGAGTACTACACCTATCGCGATGCGGACGGAAAGCTTGTGATATCGAATAAAAAACCGCCGGCGGGAAGTAAGATCATAAAACAACAAGATCTGCCGGATCTGGGAGAGAACCAAAGCGAAAAGGCACAAGACTCTAAAGCGCCGCCGGCAGGCGCGCCCGAGAAACAGATAGATAAGCAAAGAAGTAAGCATGCGAGCGAGTCTCATGCCTAAGCCTTGTACGACTTTGACGACGGCTTTATTACTGCTCATGGCGTTGCTTGCATCGACTGCGGCCTTTGCCCAAGACCCCAGAATTTCGGGACAGGTATCGATCGAAAGCAAATCGATCGCCGCCGGCATCGGCTTCTCCTGGGGTTACGGAATGCTGCGCTACCACGGGAATGAATTTCCTTTCTCGATCGACGGTGTCACCATGTTGGATTTTGGCTTCAGCAAAGCAAATGCTGCCGGAGAGGTCTACAACTTAACCGATCTCACCAATTTCGAGGGGACCTATTTTGCCACTGAAGCAAGCTTTGCATTAGGCGGGGGTGTCGGCGGCATCGCCATGCGCAATCAAAACGGCGTGATCATGCGTTTGAATTCTGTCTCCCAAGGCGCGCGGCTACAATTGGGCTCCAGTGGCATGAAAATTAAATTGTGGTAATGAGAGTAAGGTCTAATTACTAAGATCTAGAGATCATCGGTCTACCGTCGTGCGGGTTCATAATCACGGTAAACGCAACCTTTGAGGTTTCATTAAAATAAGCGGCATCATTTCGATCAAGGAGGAGAAAAATGGGCCAACTAAAACTCGATGCCGTGGTTCACTGGTCAATTCCGGTTAACGACTTAGAAGAAGCGGAAAAGTTTTACGGCGAGATTCTTGGTCTCGAACATGTCGGTCGGCTAGCCAAATCGCCGATGTCGTGCTTCAAGCTCGGCTCGCACAATATTCTACTGTGCAAACGCAACGAGCCCATTTCCCGTACCGTCGAACAAGACGGCCACTTGCATCACGCCTTCGACGTCAGTCACGACATGTTCGATAAAGCTTGCAAGCTCTTTCACAAGCTTGGAATCAAAATCCACGAGCCGGTCGATTACAGACCGGGCGGCTTTTTCACCGGCCGGCAACTTTTCGTCCTCGACCCAAGCGGCAACCGCATCGAACTGCGTGATGCCAGCTGGAAAGCCGGCATGCCAACACCTACCTATGAAGAAATCGTTGCAGCGTAGCGGCTGTTCGAGTTTTCGGATTGTATTGCTCTAGCATGTTTCTGTCATCCTGAGCTTTCGGCAAAGATCTCGCCAACCCAAGCTTTTCGCTCTGGCCCATAGATGCTCGGCTGTCACGGCTTCGCCGTGCTGATTTCCGAGTGTTAAGTGGCTCGCAGACCGGCGCGCATCTTTTGTTGAATCACCCCCACCCATGGTGTATGTCTAAAAATGTCATTTCCATGAATTACGAGAATATCATTGTCGAGAAAGACGGCGCTATCGCGGTCGTCACGCTCAATCGCCCGCAAGCATTAAACGCGCTCTCCTATGGCTTGGTGAAGGATCTATCCCTGGCCATGCAGGAATTAGATCAGGACCACGACGTGCGTGTCATCATCGTAACCGGCGGTGAAAAGGTGTTCGCGGCCGGCGCCGACATCAAAGAAATGGCCGATAAAGGCCCTTTCGATTCGCTGGTTCAAGAGCGCCTTGCCTATCGCGATAAGATCAACAAGATCGCCAAGCCCGTCATCGCCGCGGTTGTGGGGTTTGCGCTGGGCGGCGGTTGCGAGTTGGCGATGAGCTGCGACATCATCGTCGCCTCGGAGTCGGCGCGCTTCGGCCAACCGGAAGTCAATCTAGGAATCATCCCCGGCAGCGGCGGCACACAGCGATTGACCCACTTGCTCGGCAAGCACCGCGCCATGGAAATGATCCTGACCGGCGACATGTTAACTGCGGCAGATGCAGAGCGGTTGGGTGTGGTCAACAAAGTCGTGCCCAATGAGCTGGTGCTCGAAGAAGCCAAGAACATCGCCAAGAAGATTGCCGCCAAGCCGACTCTCGCCGTCAGAGCCGCCAAAGAAGCGGTGTTGAAGTCGGCCAATGCGCCGCTCGAAGAAGGCTTGGAATTCGAGCGCAAATCGTTTTATCTGCTGTTTTCCTCCGAAGACCGCAGCGAAGGCATGAAAGCGTTTCTGGAAAAACGCAAACCCGAATTTAAAGGCAGGTAGGGCAGTCCTAGTGCCTGCCGCGTAGCGGCAGAAAACCGTATCACATGGCGTACGAAACTATCATCTATGAAAAGCAAAACGGCGTGGCGACGATCACTCTCAACCGGCCGCAGTCGTTGAATGCTTTCACACCGCAGATGAACAAGGAAGTGCTCGAAGTCCTGAAAGACGGCGAGCGCGATCGAGAAGTGCGCTGTTTGATGATCACCGGCGCGGGTCGCGCTTTTTGCGCCGGGCAGGATCTGAAAGGCCGCACGCCGGAGCAAAAAGGCTCGCTCGGCGCTTCGCTGCGTGAAAAATATAATCCGATGATCCGGCAAATCCGCCAGATGGAAAAGATCGTCATCGCCGCGGTAAACGGCGTCGCCGCCGGCGCCGGTTGCAATTTCGCGCTGGCCTGCGATCTGCGCGTCGCGTCCGAGGAAGCCAAGTTTATTCAATCATTCGTGCGCGTCGGACTGGCCCCTGACTCCGGCGGCAGTTTTATTCTCACCCGGCTGGTCGGTCTGAGTAAGGCGATGGAACTCTTGCTGCTGGGCGACACCGTGGATGCCAAGGAAGCGCAGCGCATCGGTCTTGTCGCCAGAGTCTTTCCTGCGGCCGAATTCGCCGCCTCGGCCAAACAAATCGCCGAGCAAGTGGCTAAAGCGCCGCGCGGCGTCGGCCTGATCAAGCGTGCCGTCAACCATGCCAATCTGCCCAATCTCGAATCCGACTTGGAATATGAAGCCTATTTGCAAGAGCTCGCCGGCCGAAGCGCCGATTACGACGAAGGAGTCAAAGCGTTTTTAGAAAAACGCGCGCCGGTGTTTACCGGAAAATAGTTTCGTGTTACGAGTTCCGGGTTTCGCGTTGAACCCGAAACCCCAAACCCGAAACTGAACAATTTAGATGGCCAACAAAACCGACCGATTCGCAATTTTGGGCGCCGGCACCATGGGCGCAGGCATCGCTCAAGTTGCCGCGCAGGCGGGATTCCCGACAATCTTGTATGACGTCAAGCAGGAATTCGTCGATACCGGCATGGGACGGATCAAAACGTTTCTGGCCGGCAGCCGCCAGCGCGGCAAGCTCACTAGCGAGCAAGAACAGGAAATTTTGGGTCGTTTCCAACCGACAACTCGGCTCGAAGACTGTCAAAATTCCGCGCTTGTGATCGAAGCGGCGCCGGAAAAACTCGAGCTCAAACGCGATATCTTCAAGCAGCTTGATTCCATTTGCGGCCCGGAAACTTTGTTGGCAAGCAACACTTCGTCGTTTAATATCACCGCCATCGCCGCCAGCACGCAGCACCCCGAGCGCGTGTTAGGCTTGCACTTTTTCAATCCGCCGCCGCTGATGGCACTGGTCGAAGTTATTCAGGGCGATCGCACGAGCAGCGAAACCATCGACAAAGCCACCGCCCTGATGAAAGCGATCGGCAAAACGCCGGCGCGCGCCAAGGATACCGCCGGTTTCATCGTCAACCGCATCGCCCGGCCTTTTTACAACGAAGCGTTGCGCATTTTGGGCGACGGCGATGCCTCGGTCGAAACCATCGATCGCATCATGAGAGAGGCGGGCAATTTTCGCATGGGCCCCTTCGAGCTCATGGATTTGATTGGCAACGACATCAATTTTGCCGCTACCGAATCCCTCTATCGCTCGTTTTTTGAAGACCCGCGCTTTCGCCCCAGCCCCATCCAACAGCGCATGGTGTTGGGCGGTAACTTAGGCAGAAAGACCGGCCGCGGCTTTTACGTGTATGGCAAAAAATAATCTTGCAATCATCGGCGACAGCCGGCTCGCGCAAGATCTCGCCGAGCTCTGCCACGCCAAAGGCCTCGAACCGTCGTTATTCGCCGGTATCGGCGACTTGCCGCCCACCACGCCCTTTGTGATTGAGACCTGTACCGTCGACGGCGACAAAAAAAAATCAGTACTGCAAAAACTTGACGATTTTCTGCCGCCAAACTCGGTGATCATCGCTTCCTGTTTGAGCTTCGGCGTCACCCATCTCGCTTCGTGGCTACAAACCCCGGCGCGCCTGGTGGGCTTTGCGACCTTCTATCCGTTAAATGACCGCAAGCTAATCGAGCTGGCCGGCGGTTTGCGCACCGCTGAAAGCGCGCTCGTCGGCGCCGAACAGCTTTTTCAATCTTTGGGAAAAGAAACGGTCCGAGTCAAAGACACGGCGGGACTGACGTTTCCACGGATCGTAAGTCTCATCATCAATGAAGCTGCGCGAGCCCTCGAAGAAGGCGTCGCTAGCACCGAAGAGATCGACATCGCCATGCGGCTCGGCGTCAATTATCCGCAGGGGCCGCTTAAATGGGCCGACCAGATCGGGCTCGACGAAGTTTTGGCCGTGCTGGAAGGATTGCTGCGCGAAACCGGCGAGGACCGTTACCGTCCTGCGCCGCTGTTAAAAAGACTCGTGCGGGCGGGATTCCTCGGTGAGACTAGCGGACGCGGGTTTTATGCTTATAATGAATCTAAGGTGAAGCCATGAAAGAAGCCGTCATTGTCGAAGCCGTGCGCACGCCCATGGGCCGCCACGGCGGGATTTTAAAAGACATCCGCACCGACGATCTCGCCGCCTATATCATCGCGAAGATGGTTGAGAAAACCGGCATCGATCGGGAACAAATCGAAGACGTGTACTTCGGCTGCACCAATCAGGCCGGCGAAGACTCGCGCAATGTCGCGCGCAACGCCTCACTCTTGGCGGGCTTGCCGTATACGATTCCCGGCGCGACGGTCAATCGCCTGTGCGGCTCGGGACTCGAGGCGATCAATCAAGCGGCCCGTTCGATCCAAACGGAAAACGGCGACTTGTACGTCGCCGGCGGGGTCGAGAGCATGACCCGCGGCCCGTGGGTCATGGGCAAACCGGCCAATGCGTTTCAGCGCGGCGATGCACAGCTGTTTGACAGCTCTCTCGGCTGGCGTTTTCCCAACAAGCGCATGGGTGAGCTTTACTCGCTGATCAATAACGGTGAGACGGCTGAAAATGTCGCCGAGAAATATAACATCAACCGCGAAGACCAAGACAAACTGGCGCTGGCCAGCCATCAAAAAGCGCTTAAGGCCCAAGAAGCGGGGCGCCTGCGTGATGAGATTATTCCCTTCGAAATTGCGCAGCGAAACGGCAAAACGATAGTGCACGACAGGGATGAAAATCCGCGCGCCGACACGTCGTTGGAGATTCTTGGCAAGCTCCAACCGGCATTCAAAAAAGGCGGCAGCGTCACCGCCGGCAACTCATCGCCACTTTCCGACGGCGCTGCGGCCGTGCTCGTCGCCACCCCTCAAAAAGCTGAACAGTTAAAACTCAAGCCGCTGGCGCGCGTGGTCGCATCGGCGACCGCCGGCGTCCATCCCAATTACATGGGCATCGGCCCAATACCGGCCACCCAGAAGGCCTTGCAACGCGCTGGGCTGACGATCGATCAAATCGATTTAGTCGAATTGAACGAGGCCTTTGCCTCGCAAGTGCTGGCCTGCGCGCGCGAACTGGGGATCGATCTCAACAAGCTTAACGTCAACGGCGGCGCGATTGCTTTGGGCCACCCCCTGGGCTGCAGCGGAGCGCGTATGATGGCGACGCTGGTGCACGAGATGAAAAAGCGCGGCAGCCGGTACGGCCTTGCAACGATGTGCATCGGCGTCGGTCAAGGGATTGCCACGATTGTCGAGCGCATTGCTTAGCGCGACTATCTGGCCTCGAGAGGATCGGTTCGGAACATCATCTCGGGACCCCAGCGTTACGCCTTGCCCTTCTCATTGTGCCCTGTACACTGAAGATGTTACCAATTTGACGTGAGCGCATTCCGCGCTCGGCCTCACGCTGCATTCCTCCACACAGTGAGCCGTTATAAGAGATATCTACTGGCTGGCGCTCTGGTCCTGGGAGCGGGCGTTTTTGCTGTTCTTGGGATTTTCTATAGCGTCGCGGGCAACCATCGCGTTCAGCTGCAGCAGGAGCTCCACCGGCTTCTCGGTAAGGACGTCAACTTCGAACGGCTGGAGACGAGTTTGTGGGGCGGTCTGGGATTTTCCGCGAAAGGATTTCGCATCGACGACGACCGCCGCTTCGCCGCGACTCCGTTTGTTCAAGCGAAAGAATTGCGCTTGGGCATCAGCTTTTGGGAACTCGTCCGAGGTCATCTCGTGATCGACTCGCTGACGTTAACCGAGCCCGAGTTTCAAATCATCACCAACGAAGACGGCGCCGTCAATGTCGCTGTGCTCGCGCGACGAAAAAAAAATCTCAGCTCGTTCCCTAAAATCTCGGCGGCTATACCGGAAAAACGCGGCGTCGGAATGAATTTTGCCATTGGCGCGATTCACGTTAGCGATGGTCGGCTGCACTTCATCGACCGATCAGTCGCCGGCACGCCGGAGTTGCAGGTAAAAAACTTTGAGCTGCACGCAACCGAACTCGACCGCGCAAAACCCACGCGGCTAAAATTCGCCGCCGCGCTCACCGAAGGACTGGATCATGATGTGCTCGTTGAGGGCACACTCGGTCCGCCGTCGCAAGACTATGATTGGTCGCAGCGCTCTGTGGATTTAGAAATGCGCTTTGACTCGCTGCAGATCCCCATGCTGGCCGGCGCCCTGCCAGCGCTCAAGCAAGCCGTTCCCCGCGAGCTCGATGTCACCGGACCCATGACACTCCACGCGCGCCTGGTCGGAACTCTCCGTCAACCCACGCTTATTGATGTCACGCTCAAGGTTCCGCTGTTTGGCTCCTCCGACTACAATGCGATTTTGCAAGGCTCGGTCAATATTCCGGAAAACCGTAACTGGGCCAAATCGGAACTAAGGGGCAATCTAACACTCAAGTCCGTTGCCCTGGCGAAGTTCCTCACCCTGCCGGGTTTCAAAGATGCATTCCCGGAGCGGTTAGCGGTCGCCGGGCTGATGAACTTTACCAGCAGGTTTGAGGGCAGCTGGGACAACTTGCGGATCGGCGCCCGGTTTGATGCCGCGGCGAGTGATATTCGTTACGGCGAATGGCTGCTCAAGCCTACCGGAAGAACCCTCGAGTGGATGGGTCAATTGACGCGCCGCAACGATGGTCTGCGGCTGCACAATTCTTCGCTCCGGCTTGGCGATTTGCAGACCGCGGCCGCCGGCTTTATAGAAACAGAACCCAGCCGGCGTCTGGAATTGAAACTATACAACCCGAAAAGCGATGCCTCTGGTCTTGGCCAGCTGCTTGCCTCCCTATCAGGTTATGATGTCAGCGGCAGCGCGTCTTGGAATTTGACGCTGAATAAATCCATCGATGCACAGGGCACTCCGTGGAGTGCGCGCGGCACTCTTAACGTCGCCGGCGTCCGGATCGGTGCAGAACCAAAGAGGAAATCTATCGAACAGCTAAACGCCGCGGTGGTGTTCTCAGGCATCCAGGCGCGCGTCGAGGGCGCTTCGCTGCGCTATGGCCCTGCGCAAGTTTACCTCACCGCAATCCTCGCCGACCTGCGCGAACCGCGCGCGATTTATGAAGCGCGGACCGCCGAGATCGGTGTTGTCGATACGGTGCCGCTGCTGTCAAATCCGTCGAATCGGCTTCGCGACGTGGTGTCACGGGGCGAATTTCAAGTGCAAAATTCTGTTCCAACACTGACCGCATCGGTGAACTCTTCCGGCGGAGTGCTGGAAAATATTCCCTACCAGGATTTGCGCGCCGAGCTGGTTTGGTCACCCGCGGGGACAAGCATCAAGCAACTGTCGCTGCGCGCTTTAGACGGCGTTATAGAAGGCGACGGCGTATGGGGCCCAAACGGCGTTCCAGCGCACAATTTTAACTGGTCGTCAAAGTTCAAGGCTGTCGATGTGGCCGGCTTATTGAAGCAAAAATTTCCCAAGCTCAAGAATCGGTTTAGCGGCGAGCTCGAGTTGCGCGGCCAGTTCAGCGGCGCTAGTCCGGCTGCCGGCACCGGCGCGAAAGCATTGGCCGGCAGCGGCGACGCGCTGATATCAAATGGCCTCATCAAGGACTTCAATCTGGTTACGCAGCTATTCGTGCGCGGCAACCGCAGCCTGTCGTCACCTCGCTTGGCGCCAGGTCTTGCTACACTGGTCAACCGAACCGATACCCCCTTTGATACTTTCAAGGGTAGTTTCAAACTTGACCCACAGCGGCTATCGACCGACAACCTACTGCTCACGACTCCGGACTATACGATCACCGGCGCCGGTTGGGTGGCCCTCGATCGAACCACCCGATGGAACGGTCTGCTCGTCCTGTCGCCCGCGCTCACGCAGGAACTGCTAAAGGAATACAAAATTTTACGCTACTTTATCGACCGCCGCGGCCAGTTATCGATTGCCTTCAAAGTTGACGGCACTTTGCCTAACGTCCGGATCAGGCCCGAGAACCACGCTCTGGCGCAGGCATTTCGTTGGGGTTCGGGCCCACGCGGCAGCGGTTCGCCGGGCGGCGCGCAAAGCAAGCCGTCGGGCGAATGGGTACCCAAGACACTGGACCAATTCCTCGAGCGTTAGTGGACCACACCCATGGTATTGCACGAGATCTATCTGGAGACCGCGCCGGAAAATATCGCCTACATTAAATTTATTTTCGAGTCCTACGAAGAGGTCGGCATCATCCGCACCATCGATCGCAAGAAAGCGGTGATTGTGCTGCTCGCCATGGACGATTTTCTTGCGACGGCGCGCAAAATCGTCGAATCGATTGCCCAAGTGCGGCTCGTGCGGGAAATTTCGCGCCCGCTAGACATGACCGAGGACTGGTTCATGGCCGAGCTCAAAGTCATACAAGACAACACTAGAACCTGACCGCTCGACATTTCCTATGGCAAGAAAATCCAAACCCCAGACTGCGCCCGCATCGGAAATACCACAACGCATCCTCGAAGTATTCGCAAGAAAACCTCGAGCTCGGTTGAGTCCCGCCGAAATTCAGCGCCGGGGCGGCTTTCCCGCCAGTGAACTGCCAAAAATCGTGGAGAGTCTCAGGGAGCTCAGCCGCGATGGTCGCCTGGCGCGGCTGAAGAAAAATCATTACGGCCTGCCCGACAAGCAGAACTTGATCACCGGCAGGGTGCACGCCCATCCCGACGGCTATGGTTTTCTAATCCCGGACAACAAGGGGGACGAAGATGTCTACTTAAACCGCCGTGAGATGCTTCGAGTGATGCACGGCGACAGGGTGATGGTGCGACTCGAGCGCAAACCGCGTGGCGCCATGGAAGCGCATATCGCGCAGATCATCGAACGGGGCCAGAAACGGCTGCTCGGCACCTATGAGGAAATCTCCGGCAGAAGCTACGTAGTCCCGATGGACGCGCGGATCGGTCCTGTACCGCTCAACCCAAGCGCCGTCCGAGCGGAAAAAGGCAAAGTCATTGCCGTCGAAATTTCCCGTTACGGCACCGCTATGTCACCGCCGCAGGGCGATCTCGTCAAGGTCATCGGCGATCCTGACGATCCACAGGTCCAGGCAGAATCGATTATCTTTCGCTTCGGTCTACCCACTCAGTTTCCGCCCGAGGTGCATCGCGAGATTGCCGACAGCGCTTTTGCCATAGGCGCTGAGAACATCACCGGCCGGGAAGATCTGCGCAACCTGCCCATCGTCACGATTGACGGCGAGAACGCCCGCGATTTCGACGATGCCGTGTTCGTGCGCAAGCAACACGGCCGCTACGAACTTTACGTTTCCATCGCCGATGTGGCCCATTACGTCAAACCGGATACCGCGTTGGATCAAGAAGCTTATGCTCGCGCCACCAGCGTTTACTTTCCCGACCGGGCTATCCCGATGCTGCCCGAGGCGCTGTCGAACGGCATTTGTAGCCTCAACCCTCGAGAGGACCGGCTGACAAAAACCGCATGGATCGAATTCAACGCCAAGGGCGAGGTGATTGGCAGCCGCTTTTTCAATTCGGTGATCCGCAGCCAAGAGCGCATGACCTACACTGACGTGCGCCGCATTCTCGTCGATAAAGATGTCCAATCGTTAGAGCGCTACGCTTCACTCGTCGACCAATTCAAGCTCATGGAAGAGCTGGCGCTGTTGATTTATCAAACCCGCAAAGCGCGGGGCAACTTGGATTTCGATCTGCCGGAGGCGGAGATTGTTCTGGATCTCCAGGGCGCGCCGGAAAACATCGTGCGCGCCGAACGCAACATTGCTCATCGCATCATCGAAGAGTTCATGATCGCCGCCAATGAGGCCGTCGCGCGCCATTTGACGGAAAAAGAATTTCCCACGCTCTACCGAGTGCATGAGGGGCCGGACCGCGACGCGCTCGAAACGTTGGCGCCGTTTCTGTTGAGCCTGGGCTACCGCCTGCCGCTCAGCAAACAAAAAGTGACGCCTCTGGAAATTCAGAAATTGCTGACCGCCTGCCAGGGCAAACCCGAAGAACGCGTGATCAATCGCGTGCTCTTGCGCTCGATGAAACAAGCTCTTTACCAGCCGGAAAACATCGGCCATTTCGGCTTGGCGTCAAGCTGCTACACACATTTTACCTCGCCGATCCGCCGCTATCCCGATCTGATCGTCCATCGCATGCTCGATAGGACGATGCGCGGCGACAAACTCAAGCCCAACGAAAAAGAGGATTTGCTGCGCTATCTGCAGGAAGCCGGCAAACACACCTCCGAACGAGAACGCCACGCCATGGATGCCGAACGGAAAATGGTCGACTTGAAGAAAGCGCAGTTCATGATGGGCAAGATCGGCGAAGAGTTCACCGGCTTTGTAAACAGCTTGGCCAACTTTGGCTTCTTTGTGGAACTCGACGAGTACTTCATCGAAGGGTTGGTCAAACTGGCGTCGCTCACCGACGACGATTACGACTACTATGAAAAGGAATATGTGATCAAAGGCCGGCGCAAGGGCAAGAAATTTAGATTGGGCGATAACGTGAGGGTGAAGGTGGCAAGGATCAATGCATTTCGCAGTGAGATCGATTTCGAGTTGGTGCCGTCCACGGGGACAAAAGGTTCATGACCCCTTGGAGCTTCATTAACTTACGGGCGAAAAGATTGATTGGGTTCCGCTATGCAGCCTGATTTTCCGGAATCTGATTCATGGCAAAGCCGAGCCCGCCTCGGTAGGCGCGATCGATGACCAACGTGCGCTTGAGCGCTGCCATCACAATCTCCTCGGTGTTTTGGTTCTTAACATGCCGTCGCAAAACCTTCTCGAGCAACAGCGCATGTTCCTGATCGGCTTCGACATGAACGTTTCGATTCGTCAACGACTCCCGGGGAATGCCCAAGTCGGCAATCAACCGTTCTCGGGATTGATAGGAGAAGCCTCCCGACGGAACGATGATCTTCGAATTAATCGCCTCCACCATGGAAACAGCCACGAATGATTCAAGCCAGTCGCGTTTGCCCAGGTGAAGCCATGCTTCAAAAGCGGCGGCGACGAACGGATGTAACTCAGCCTGTTCGATATCCGTTTCACTGACGCCGAAGAGTTTAGCTTCTTTAGTCGTCAGCGTGTAATGATCCGCGCCGCCGGCACGGGGATCGCTGATCAGCTCGTCCTGCTCGTGCAGCCAGATTTCCCGTTTGACGTCCAACGGTGCTTGCCCCATCGCCAACGCCCAGCAGTCTCTGCGATTGCGCACAAAGTACGCTTGATGGATCGTCCAACAGCGCGCCCTGGGCGGGGTGAACCGCGTCGCGAACAGATATTGCACTTCCGGGGTCTGATGGTGCTCCCTCGCCGTGGTTTTAACCCGTTCAATAAATGCGTCAATTTGATACATTGCTTATGCTTCTCCTTCCGGTCTCATAGCGCCAAACGCGACACTGCGGTGTGTCTCCGCGCTGCCGATCAACCCATGCGCGATTGGATTCCGCGCCGGGCCAGCTCCGCTTCGAAATTCCGCTTGATCTGTGGATCCTCATCCTCGTACTCGATTTGCGTTCCGCCTTCTTTCACGCTGCGATCAACGATGTCCTTGAAGACTTTGTATTTCTTACTGTTCCAGCGAATCGCCAAGTAGCGCGTTTCTCGTTCTGAAGTATTGAAGTGCTGATGAAACCATTGATCCGGCGGTGAGATCACACTGTTGGGTTTCCACTCACAGCGCTTGGGCGCTGACCCTTCGGGCCAAAGCAACGAATACCCCGCGCCTTCGAGGATAATGATTTGCGCACCGGCCGCGTGGCGATGGGCTTTTTTGTATCGGCCGATGGAGAACTGCGACATATGCGCGATCAGAGCGCTGCAACCAATCTCGATAATCGTAGTGCGGTTGCCCCGGCCGCGCTCTTCGCTTTCTTTTAAGCTCAAGTCGTGAATGTTAGCGATGAAGTTGACGTCCCAAATTTGTTTGCCGTAATAAGAGCCGGCGCCTTTGAAATAATCCGGCTCACCGTCGAAGCGGTTACGAAACACGTAAGGGCAGTTGAAAATAAACTCGGGATCGTTGATGAGATTCATCATCAGCGGCGCCGATGTAAACGCGATGTAGCGCGCCACTTGATCACCGCTGCCATTGAAGTGCTGGAACCAAGCATTGAACGGAATCACAAAGAGACTACCGGCCTGCCATTCGAAGGTCTGCTTAGGGCCGCCTTCCTGCCAGATCGTGGTCGCGCCGCGGCCTTCAAGCACGTAGACAAGCTCTTCGTAAAAATGCCGTTCAGGGGCGGACTTCCCACCGCCGGTCAATTCACAAATATAGGCGTCGTCCGTGTCTCCCGTCCCTTCTAAATTGATGATCGCTCCTCTACCGCCTTTGCGTTCCCACGGGCCGAGCTCGACTTCATTGAGATTTTCTAGGAAAAACGTTTTGAGGGTGGGCACGCCTTGTTCTTCGACCCAGCGCTCATAGGCGGACTTGCCATCCAACAAGGCTCCTAGTTGGTTTATGTTGGCTGCGGTGAGGTTCATACGAGGTCCCACATTTCCGAATTTAGTTTATAAGATTAACGACGAAAACTTTTCACAACTTCGCGCAAGAGACTAAAATCGGCTACCGCGCTGGATTCGACTTTTGAATCCGCCGTTCCCACGGACGTTTCGATCGCCGCTTGAATTGCCCGGTCGCTGGAAATCCCGGTGTCCGATAGATACTTGGCGCTCAGATCATAGGTCTCTTCGGCAATGACGTTGTCCACTCTGAGATATTTCATGATCAGTTTAATGGCGCCTTCGCGGTTCTCTTTAATAAACCGCAAGCCGCGATATAGGGCCCGCAATGTCGCCCTGACTTCGTCCGGGTTTCTGTGCATACGTTCCAGCGAAGTCGACAAACCGGTGACCGGTAGTTCGATGTGATCTCCGGAATTAATCAAAAGATTGTAACCTTTGCGTTTCAAGACCAGACTCGTCGGCGGCTGAATAAAAGCTCCGGCGACCAGGCCGGTTTCCATCGCCGTCACCCAGGCCGACTCTTCACCCAAATAAACAAACCGCGGATCCTTGCCAGGATCGAGCCCGGCGCTCTTGAGAATCTGCGTGGTCACATAGGCATGGATTCCCAAAGGATTGGACACGGCAACTGCCTTTCCCCTAAGGTCGTCCATTTTTCTGACCGCCTTGGCCGTCACCAACGAAAATAGCTGGCGGTCGGAGGTTGAGAGAATCACGCGAACGGGAAAGCCCTTCACCGCCCCTCTGACGACGGAAGCGAAATGCGTCGTATATTGAATCTCACCCGACGTCAAAGCAGGTATCGCGACCGGTGAGCGCATGAAAATCATCTCGGCTCTAATGCCTTCTTGTTCGAAGAACTTAAGATCATCGGCGGCAAAAAAAGGCAAAAAGCTGAAGTTTCGTCCGGCCAGACCAACGCGTATTTTTGTCGGCGCCGTCAATTGAGCGTTGACCGCTGGTGTAACAAGCAAGCCCGCCGCAATGACGGCCGAAAGAATTAGGTATCGGGCCAAAACGTTCTTCACGATCGATTTTCTCCCAGAATTATCTTAACGGATACTTGGCGCATAACTTTTTCCAGTTCGCCGCGTTCTGTTTGCTGTGCTCGATGATTTCCGGCGGCACGTGAGAAAATGGCGGACGCAAGGGTCCGGCGTAACAATAGCCGGCGTCGTTAATGACAAGTTTGTGCGAGTTCTCACGCCAAAAAAGATCTCCGGGGCGGCCTGGCGACTTGTAGGCGTCGGTCATGTCGATGCAGATCTGTTTTGCCGTCTCCCAATCGCCGGCGGCGCAGGCATCGCGCAAGCGAAACAGCGGCGATGGCCCCATCCACGCGCAGATCGACCAGCAACCCGACGCGCCGTATTGCATATAGGGATACATCTGAGCCTGCATGACAAAGACACTGATCTTGTCTTTGACGATTTTAATCAACTTGGCGAATTCGATCGGCATGCGGTGGCTGTCTTTAAGAAACACAATGTTCGGCCGGGTCACCAGCTTTTCGAAAGCGGCCACCGGCAGCGTGATCTTGTGCAACGGCGGATTGTGATAAATCCCGATGCCGAGCTTCGGCAAGCGGTCGGCCAGATCCAAGTAAAACTGCACGGCGTTCTCCACCGTGGCAGGATAGTAAAACGGCACACCGCAAAGCACACCATCAGCGCCGGCCTCTTGTGCAAAACGCGCCTCTCTCAACGTATCCCTAGTGTGAAAAGTCGTGCAACCGATGAAAACCGGCACACGCTTGCGCACGGCGCTAATCGTCGCTTCGATCAGGGTCTTTTTTTCTTCCCATAAAAGCGTATGAAACTCACCGAAACTACCCATCGTGGCAATGGCGTTGGCGCCATCCTTGATCATCTTGTCGACGGATTCAATCAACGTCTTGGTGTCCACGGTATTGGTTGCATCGACGGAATGACCGTCGGCCGTGGTAAAAGCCGGCATCATGGCGACTACACCTTTCAAGTCTTGCGCGGTTATCATCGGGTTCTCCTTCTATTTCGATCTCATTTGCCGCTGAAGGTTTTGATAACGGAGAAATCAAAAACCCGGTCGCGGGAAATCTTTTTATCCGTGCCAATGGTCTTGAGTTCAAACTCCAGCACCTTTCCCTGAAAGTCCTCGGAAATGGTTCCGTCAGGCACGAAGCTGGGAATGCTCTCATCGTAAACTCGCGCGGCTTTGTCGGCGCTCAGATCCAAAAACTTGGTCATGATCTTCAGCGTCCCCGCCCGCTCCGTCTTGAAATACTTTAGCCCCTTCAAGGTCGCGCCTAAGAACCGATTCGCAATATCGCGCCGGCCAACGAGAAAGTCACTGCTTGCGGCGATTCCGCCCTGCAGCGCGCCCACCTCGGTGATGAAGTTGAATAGCGAATGAAAGCCGAGTTCCTCGGCGAAGAAACTTGCCGGCGGGGTTAGCGCGACGCCATCGATGGCTCCGGCCTGCAAACTTTTGAACATCACATCGGTCGCGCCGATATAAATCAGCGACAAGTCCTTGCGCCAGTCGAGCCCGTTCTTCTCCAATACGATCTTTAGCAAACGATCGTTGGTGCTACCCGGAGTCGTACTGCCCAGCCTGGTGCCTTTCAGGTCGGCAAAGCGTCTGAACTGTTTTTTGACGTACAGCTTGAACGTCGGCTTATCATTGAAAACCGTAACGACTCGGAGCGGCGCGCCGCCGAGAATCGCCGCCAGCGTTGTCGGTCCAACGATCTGACTCGCGTCGAGCGAGCCGGCCACCAGCGCCTGGATGCCTGCGGCGGTCCGCAGTCTGATAAGTTCGACGCGCATTCCTTCTTCTTTATAAAATCCCAGATCGTCGGCTATGAGGAACGGCAATGAACTGGTGGAGAGGCCGGGAAGATGAAGTTTCACGACTTGGCTGACTTCCGCGCCTTGCGCCAACCACGGCAACGATATCGCCGCAAATAACGCGAATCCTAAAATCCGGAGCTTGATCAGCTCCCGTTTCCATTGAAGGACGTTCACAATTTTTTGCCGTTATTTTTTTTGTTTGTATTCCGCCACCACGGACCTCAGTAGGGAGAAGTCCGCCACGTCGCGCACTGAGAAATTTCCTTTTACGTTGCCCGACTCCTTGGCCTCTTCGATGGACGCCATGATCCCGGCCTCGCTGGATACCCCGTCCGCGCTGAGAACCTTGACCGCCACGTCGTAGGTATCGGCCGCGGTCTCAACATCCATCTTGACCCACTTGGCGAAGATACTGATGGTCTCCTTACGATTGGCGCGAATGAATTGCAGCGCTTCGTAAAGCGCTCGTAAGACTCGCTTGACCTGGTCGGGATTCTCTTTCAGTTTTTTTGGCGTCGCGCCCAACCCGGTGAGCGGTAGATCCATATAATCCGCAGCATGGACGAGGAGCCGAAATCCTTCCTTGCGCATGACGACGCTCATGGGCGGATTGATCATTGCGGCATGGATCTGTTTGGCGCGCAGCTGTTCCACTCGAATTTCTTCGCCGCCGACATTGATGACCTTGAGATCGCGCTCGGGGTCGATGCCCACCGCTCGGAGCACGCCGACGGTGATCGTATGTTGGGTGCCGCCAAAGGAAGCGATTCCGACAATTTTACCTTTAAGATTTTCGACGCTCTTGATGTCCGGCTGGACAACCAGAGAAAACATTTGCTTGTCGGCGGTCGATAGAATCACTCGCATGGGCAAACCGCGCACAGCGCCGCGAATCATCGAGCCGAAATGAGTGGCATAGTCGACGTCGCCCGATACGAGCGCCGGTATGGCCGCTTGAGAGCGCATTAGAACCGGTTTAACAGTCAATCCCTGTTTTTGATAAAATCCCTTGTCTATGGCCACTTGGAACGGCAAAAAGCTGAAGTTAAATCCCGCCATGCCGACGATAATCGTTTCCGCCCTGGCGACGGCGGGACCGGAGGACACAAGAAAGAAACCCAGGATAAGGAGATTGAGCATGCTTCGACACTGCTTGAAGGCCTGAAAAATTCTCTTCATGAAAATTCCCGGTTGAACAGTCCTCATCGTTTGACTCTCAACTGCTCTAGCTTCGCGCCGATCTCGTAATGTTTGCCAGCCAGTGCCAGTTCGGCTTCGTGCTGATTTTCTTCGGTCCAGTCGCCCAAAGAGTAGCCGAACCAGGGATATTCCGGTTTGAGCTCCGGCAGTTGGAGCTCGCGCCAAATGTCCGCGGCTTTTTCCATGATATCCCGGCGTGGCAACGACACCGGTGGAAACGCTTCTTTCAACGTGGCATCGACCAGCATATACGATTCTTTCCCCACCGCGTCGGGCCGCGTCAAAATATCTTCCTTGGGAAACGGCGGCGCGTGGCCGTGCGACATTTCAGGTAAAAACTCAATGTCGGCGGGAAATGTCGCGCGAAAGCACAAAGCCCAGAAGATCCCGTTCAAGTTCTCAGGGTCGATATCTTCATCGACGGCGATAGTGATTTTGCCGACGCCGCCGTGAAACGTGGCCGCCGCTCGCAAAGCGTTGTGAACTTGCTCTGTGGAGGATTTCTTAACCTGGAGAATAACCAACTTGCGCAGATTCACCAGCCCTTCGTGCATCACCACGCGAACGACATTCGTAAGCCCGCAATCGACTTGCAGATGGCGTAAAAACAGCGTGTCATAGCCGACTTTCTTGATCGTGCTGCTCTCGCTCGGAGTCACCTGGCTCATGATACCGGTGAGAATCATGTCTTTTCTCATGGTCACACAGGTCACATCCATAAATGGACTCAGTTGGCGCGGATGCATATAGCCGTGCGACTCACCAAACGGACCTTCGGGCTCAAGAAAATCCGTCGGTAGCCGTCCCTCGATGACCATCTCGGCGTCTGCGGGAACTTCCAGATCCACAGTCTTGCATTTGACCAGTTGAACAGCCTCGCGCGCCAAGCCGCCGGCCACTTCGTATTCGTCTTGACCATAAGGAACTTTTTGCACACAGGCATAGGATACTACCGGAGCACAACCGACGATGATCGCCGCTTGTAGTGGAATTCCTTTCGCGCGGCATTTTCGCCAGTGGATGACGGCGTGTTGCGCCGCCCCCAGGCTGATGCCCAAGCGCGTTCTGCTCTTTACTTGGGAGCGGTAATTACCAAGATTTCGAATGCCCGTCTCAGGGTCTTTGGTAACCCAGTGCGACCAGGTGAAATAAGGCCCATTGTCGAAGCCTGGAGTTGAAATAGGCACGGGGATCGAGTCAAAGCCCTTGTCAGTCTGTGCCAAGGTATGTTGGTCGAGCACAACTTCGTGAACGGCGCCATCGCTGACCATGACCGGCGCGATCGGCTCGCTCAACGCACGCCGCCATTTTTCCAGGATTTCGCGATCGTCCCGGCATTCCAAGCCCACGGCATAGATCTGCCGGGAGGACGCCAGGACGCCGAGCGCAAACGGATGCGCATATTTCTTGCCGCTCGAATCGACGACGTTCTCGAAAAGCCACCCCTTGCGCTGATTCTCGGCAAGTCCGCCGCGGAACTGCCAGCGCACCAAAGGGAATAGTTCCGTGTCCTTGTTGATCGGACGAGTCACGCGCTGTAGTAAGTTTTCACTTTCGAGCGCGCGCAGGTGGTCTCTTAAGTCACGATATTTTTTCATGGCCGCTCACCCCGCGCTGCGTCGTTGGGCTCTGGTATTCTCACTTTGAACTAAGCTCGACTCGCCGGAGAACTCGCGGGCGAGCCGCTGCACCTGCATGCCGATACGTTGGATACCGTTGCGTTTCATTCGGTCGACGGGACCGATGACAGCGATGCTGCCGACCATGCCACGATCGCCGACCAGCGGCGCAGCGATGCTGCCGGTATCGATATCTCGGTCGCGCAAACTCACGGCATATCCGCGTGCCTTGATCTTGACGATCCTGGCAGTAATTTCTTTTCTGGTGACCGGAACCATCGTGGTGGACGCATTGATTTTGTTGGCAGCGATAACAGCCGATACTTCCGTCTCCGGGAGCGTAGCTAGGATAGCGAGCGCCGAGGCTCCGACGGAAAGTGGCCTGATGATGCCGGTTCCGGAGAATGTCCTGGTGTCATGAGGGCTATCCCACCGCTCCACGGTTACACAGGATTCGAAGCCGTATCTTTCGCAGTAGATTGCCGTTTCGCCGGTTGCCTTGACGAGCCTCTCCAGATAAGGCCGAACTCGATCGCCGAAGGTAAAACTCTTGCGAAACCCTTCTGCGAACTTCAAGCATGCGGGACCTAATGCGTAGCTGCCATTCTCGCCAATGTTCTGCACTACTCCCCCGACGCAAAGACTCTTGAGCAATCTATACGTCGTGACTTTGTTCAGGCCAACGACTTTTGCCACATCTTTGAGTGCTGTCGGCCGGCCCAGCCGAGTTAGCGCGTCAACGATTCCGATAGCCCGGAGGACAGAATTATTCATTTCAATAATTGAAACGGAGTTTCTTTATGTGCGTAGCCTTCTTATGCCAGTGCAGAGCAACAGTCAAGGAGAGAGGTAGCCGGTGACGAGTACTGGAGTATAACGCTTGATTCGTCTCTCGATCCAAAGCGCCCTTCGAGAAAGCTCAGGGCCAACGGTTAAGGCGCGCGCCGTTCGTGCTGAAGCCTTTGAAGCATGAACGGCCGATACTCTGTTACTTCACCGGGCGAGAAATGGATTCCGACCGTTGATTCGCATCCTCGGTGGACGCAGATTTTCGGGGAGAGAGAAAGAACCCAAGCTGACGGCTTGGTTGCCGCAACTTGGCCGCGACGCGCTGTGGATCGGCGCCGCTCTAATCGCCGGCAATTAGAGTTCTGACATTCATTCCCATCCTGACATCAAGCTGAGCAAATCGCAGACGCGGTTAGAGTAACCCCATTCGTTGTCGTACCAACTGAGGCATTTGAGATACCTACCACCGGTAACCGTGGTAAATCCCGCGTCGAATATGGATGAGTGGGAGTTTCCAATAATATCCGAAGACACGACGGGAACTTCCACGAATTGCAGAATACCTTTCATGCGCTTGGACTCGGCCGCGGCACGTATGGCGGCATGCACATCGTCGGCGCTGGCATTTTTCTCCAGCTCGACGAATAGATCGACGACGGAACCGTCGGGCACCGGCACGCGCGCGGCGATGCCGTCGAGCCGGCCTTTCAATTGCGGCAACACCATGCCGACGGCTTTGGCGGCGCCGGTCGAAGTCGGAATGATATTTTCCGCCGCGGCGCGGCTGCGGCGCCAGTCCGAGTGCGGCACGTCGGCAAGACGCTGGTCGTTGGTATAGGCGTGCACCGTGTTGATAACGCCCTCGACGATGCCGAAAGAATCGTGCAATACCTTGGCTAGCGGCGCCAAACAATTAGTGGTGCAGCTCGCGTTGGAAATAAGTCGATGTTGCGGATTGAGCCCGTCGTCGTTGACCCCGAGGACGACCGTGTAGTCGATGGCGTCCTTCGCAGGCACGGTCAGCACAACCCGCTTGGCGCCTGCGCGCAGGTGCTGCGCCAGTTGTTCCTTGGCGGTGAAGATGCCGGTGGATTCGACAACCGCATCGATGCCAAGGTCCCCCCATGGCAATTGAGCCGGGTCCCGTTCACACAGCATCCGTGTCCGGCCATGGGACGTGACCAAATCATCGCCTTCCAACCGTAAAGTGCCGTCGAACGGGCCCATGACCGTATCGTAATGGAGCAAGTAGCGCAGTGCTTCATTGTCAAAGAGGTCGTTGATTGCGACCACGTCAACGTCGCTTCGCTTGTCGAGAATACGGAATACCGTGCGGCCGATGCGGCCAAATCCGTTGATTGCGACTCTCATTTCGCACCTCCCTCGCCATCGAGCTTGCCGTAGCGCCGAACCACATCGAACACGCGGCAGGCATGACCCAAGCTCTCGTACCAGGCCAAGACTTTGATTATATTTTTTCCTGCTTTGAGAGTGGCTTGCATATCGAACAGCAATGATTGCCGGCAGCCAATGACATCGGAAGAAACGATGGGATCATCGGTGATGCCGATCAACAGCGGATGGGCCTTGGCGGCGGCCCGCATCGCGTCGTTTACCTGGGCCGCCGTCACACCGCCGCTCTTCATCACACAGGTCACATCCAACAACGATCCCCGTTGTACGGGCACGTTAAGGGCGTAGCCGCTCAACTTTCCAGCGAATTTAGGCAAGATCATTTCGACCCAATGCGCCGACTCGTTACTGTTGGGGATAATATTCTGAGCGGCGGAGCGGCTTCGACGAAAATCCTCGTGGGCATAATCCTGCAAAGATTGATCGCTGCTATAAGCATGAACAGTTGTCATCGACGCGTACTCGACTCCCAGCGCCGACTCGAGAAAATATAAAATCAGCGCCAGCGCATTGGTGGTGGCCGAACCGGCCGAAATCAGTCTGTCGCTTCTGACCGCACTGGCTTCATTGATGCCGGGAACCAGCACACGATCGATCGGTTCCGCGGGCAGCGATGCGAGAATCACCCGACCGGCGCCGGTTTGCAGGTGGGTTTCCAGATACTCACGGCGTCGATAGCGGCCTGTGGCGTCGATGACGCAGTCGACGCCGAAAACGTCCCACGGAACGTCTCCGGGTTTGGCAATCTGCAGCATCCTGGTGCGAAACTTTTCATTGACCAGATAATTGTCGTGCAGTTCGCACTGCGGCGCATCGGCAGCATCGCTCTTGAGCAGATAATGGAGAATCTCCGGCTTACCGATATCGGCCACCGCGACAATCTCGATATCGTCGCTTTCCGCCGCAAGCTGATAAAGGTGCCGGCCGATCTGGCCCAACCCCATAATCCCAACTTGCATCTTTCCGTTAAGCATAGATTCTCTCCCTGCGCGAGCTTCTCAGAGACGACGGTAATGCTGAAGATTAGATCACAAAAGTGGTAATGACTCGTACGTGAATTTCAACTCTTCGACGCCGGCTTGACCGATCGATGCCTTAGTTCGAACTACTCCGAATTGTCGCATGCAAAATAGACCAGCGCCATCACAGCACGAAATAGAGATTGGACGCGTGAGAGTCGCACACATCAAAGCCGTTTGCAGCAGATTGATTTCCGCTGGTGCAGGAAGCGCGACCGATCTGCCAATCTCCAAGCGCATTTTTAATGATCCGCTTGCAGCTCGATTGCGCGCCGCTCTGCTTTCGCTCGATCAATGCAGCCCCCCCGCACGGCTTCAGCCAACATTTAATTTCCCTCCCTACCTCGCTGGCTTCCACCCCGCTGCATCCAGATCCGCGTTCACTTTGCGCGCGATGGCATAATTATAAACCCGCTCTGGTGTGGGCGCCTCTTTCGGATTTAGAACTTTGACTGCTTGGTCGAGATATTTTTTCTGCATATCGACATTGACAGTGCCGTCGGTGGTCATGATTGGGCGCACTTGGTCGTAATATTGTCCAGCAAGATCCTCTTTGATCTTCATATAGCGCAGAAGAACCGGAATCGTGCCGGCTTTGTTTTCCCGCGCGTAGCGTAAACCCTTGACGGTGCCGCGGACGACTTTTTCCACCGTCGCGGGCTCGGATTGGAAGAGTCGCTCGTGTGCCAGAATACTGCCCTGTAGCTCGACGAAATCCTCCTTCAGGAATGACAGCAACTCGCGAAAGCCGGCGTCCCTGACTAAAAAATTAAACGGCGGGCTGATCATGCCCGCATCAACAGTGCCGCTTCTAAGCGCGGCCGCAAGCGTTGCCGGCAGGCCAAGGGCCAAAATGGTCGCGTCGCGCCCGCCTTCAATACCGTTGCGTTTGAGCACCTCGCGCAGCAGATTATCCGGGCCGCTGCCGAGGCCCGTGACGCCGATCCGCTTTCCCCTGAGCGATTTCACGTCGCCAAACTCCGGCTTAGCGTAAAGCCAGAACATCGGACGATTGAAACTGCTATAGGCAAAACGCAGAGGCATGCCGCCCAAGATCGCGGTCAAGCCCGCGCCGCTCATAGAAGCAAAATCCGCGTTGCCGCCAATCAGCGCCGATATGCCTAACGTGTCCCGCATCTGCACCAAGTCGACGTCCAAGCCTTCTTCACGGTAGTAGCCCTTCTCCTTGGCAACAGTGAACGCGATCACGACCATGCTGAGCGTCGGCACCGCGACGTGGATCGTTCTGGCCTCGGCGGTTGCTAACAGGCTAGTGACGGTTAGAAAACAAATGAAAATATTTAGCTTTGATTTTGCTCCCATGAACTCATTCTCCATTTTATTGCTGCTGTGACAAAGTCGTCGCAACCTTATTCGCTAAGAAAATCCCTCTTAATTCCCCTTCTGCAAAGGGGAAATCGGATCAGAAAGAGACTTACCCCTCTTTGAAAAAGCATGCCCTGAGCCGGGTCGAAGGGAGGGGCCAGGGAAGATTTTTACGCGAACCCGCGCTTAATCAGTCGCAAGTCGGTCACCATTCGCTATGCCACAGTATAAGGCACCTCAAACCCATGCTCTTTGTTCCATTCCGGCGCAGCAAAAGATTGACCGGTTATGCCGACCGAGTCATCCGAAGCTAGATATACAGCGCAATCACGCACTACAGCCGGAGCCAGCATGCGCACGCCGCGATTGCCCGGAATGTTCTTGATCGCCTCGGTCGCCACGATGCCGCCGGGATCGAGGCAGTTGGCTCTGACATGATGCTCCGCGTTTTCCAGCGCCAAAACCTGCGTTAGTCCCTCGACGCCGAACTTCGCTGCCGAATATGGCCCGCGCAAGAGCTTACCTTTTTTTCCCTGGGGTGAGGATATATTGATGATCGATCCGCTGCCTTGCGGCCGCATGGTCTTAAGCGCCTCGCGGCTGCATAAAAACGTGCCGCTTAAATTGGTATCGATAACTTTTCGCCAAACTTCCAGCGGCGTGTCCGCCAACTCCAGATTGACGGGACCGCCGCGCGGCCAAGCAAAACCGGCATTGTTGACGAGAATGTCGAGGCGGCCGAATTTCTCCAACGTCCGGCCAAAAAGATCTGCGACGGCGGACTCTGAAGTCACGTCGGCTTCAACGGCCAAGACCGTCTCTCTTGTCAATTCCAATGGTGCCAGCGCCGCGTCGAGATCCGCTCGGGCTAAATCGCAGAGCACGACCCGCGCGCCTTCGTGGGCCAAAGCTTGGGCAATCTCCCAGCCGATGCCCCGTGCCGAGCCGGTGACCAGCGCAACCTTGTCGTAAAGTTTCATTATCTGTATATATAGCACCGATCCAATATGCGCCGCTCTTAGGAATTGCAAGTACAATACTGCATCGGCATGAGCAAGAGAAATGAGGCACTCAATGATAACCGCGCTCGCTGCGATTGTATTGCTTTTGTTGCACGCCACCCCATCGTTAGCGCAAAATCAAAAACCGCTCTTGCTCGGACTCGCCAGCATCAGCGGCGGCATCGAAACCCTTTATGTGACTAAGAAGATCGGCGCGTTCAAGCGCAACGGGCTGGACGTCGATTTCCTTCTGCTCCAGGGCGGCAGCCAGGCGCTGCAGGTGCTGCTATCGAATGAAATTAAACTCATCAGCGGCGGTGGCGGCGCCGCCGCGCAAAGAGCGCGCTTCAAGGGGGCCGGCAATCTCCTGGTCGCGACCTACACGCCGACCATGCCCTACAGCCTTTACGTCAACAGCAAGATTCCCGACGCCAAGAGGCTTAAAGGCGCCAAGATCGCCATTTCACGCTTTGGCAGTTCGTCCGATTTCGCCGCGCGTTTTATGGTTAGCCGCTTGGGTCTGGATCCGAGCAAGGACGTGACGATCATGCAGTTCGGCAATCAGCGCGAGAGAATGGGCGCTCTGATGAGCGGATCGGTGGACGGTTCAGTTGTCGACGCGCCCAATACGTTGATCGCCCGGCAGCAGGGATTTGTCGAGCTCGCCGACGCTTCAAAACTGGGGCTAACTTACCCGCACAACAATATCGCCACCACCGATCGGTTTATTCGCGAAGAACCGCAAGTCCTATTTAGCTTTCTGCGCGCGTTCGTCGAAGGCATCGCCTACTACCGCACGCACAAGACGGAAAGTATTCAGATGATCAAAGAGTTTCTCCGCGTCAGCGACCACGCCATCGCCGAGGAAGCGTACGACTACTACTCGCGGATCACGCCGATGAAGCCTTACCCGAGCGCCGAGGGCGTGCGCGGCGTGATCGACGAAATCGCCGCGACAGAGCCGGCAATCAAAAATGCCAAAGTGGAACAATTCGTCGATGCGACCTTCATGACCAGGCTCGATCAAAGCGGCTACATCGACGGGCTGTACAAGAAGAGATAATTTTGAGCACGAGAAAACCTGGCGCAGCCGCAGCCAAAGCTTTGTAATTAAAGAATTAACCCGAAGATAACTCAGGTGTCATTCTCAGCGAAAGCGAAGAATCTGCTTACGAGCAGCATGGTAAAGAATGAAAGCAGATCCTTCGGCGGCCCTCGGGATGACAATCTGGATAGTTTGCGCAAGCCGCGCAAATTTCGAAACAGGGTACGACGAGTACGAAATGCGATGCCTCATGCCGAAACGTTGGTGCCATTGTTTTGTTCTTCGATGATCGGACCAAGGATCACAATATGGAATCTGAACTGAAAGAGATGTTGGCATCGCTGGATCGCACCGGCTACTGCCGCTGGATGAAAAGCGAAGGCGTGCCCATCGCCGAGGGCTTTAGTGTTGACGATGTCCGTGAGTTGAATCTTAGGCCGTGGCAGCGCGTGGGCGGCCGCGGCGCTTTTGTGCATCTTTACGGGATGGAAGGTCAGACCGGGATGTATGTCGTCGAGATTCCGCCGGGCGGCGCGTTGAATGCCGAGCGTCATCTCTATGAGGAAATGATTTGCATTCTCTCGGGACACGGCGCCACGGAAATTTGGCAGGACGGCGGAGACAAGCGGCTGTTCGAATGGCAACCTTTCAGTCTCTTCGCTCCGCCGCTCAATACTTGGCATCGGCTGGTCAACGGCGGGCGCGAACCGGTGCGCTTGATGGCGGTGACTACGGCGCCCATCGCGTTCGACTTTTACCGCAACGCCGAATTTATTTTCAATTGCCCGTTTGCTTTCAACGATCGCTTTCGCGGAGAGGATAATTATTTCGCGGCGAGCCAGAATTTTTATGCTGTCGGCATGCAGTCGATTTGGGAGACCAACTTCGTGCCCGATAGCAAAAATGTGAGAGTCAAAGACGATCTTTACGTCAAAGGCGCCGAAGTGGGCATGGTTCAGTTCGAGTCATCGAATAATGCGCTGATCGGCCATGTCGCTGATTGGCCCACCGGCATCTATCACAAAGCGCACTATCACGGCGCGGGCGCCGTCATCGTGATTCTCAAATCCGAAGGCTATACGCTTCTTTGGCCCAAAGAGGCCGGCACGCAGCCCTACGCGAGCGGGCGTAGCGGCGAAGTGGTCGAGCTGCGCTGGCATGAAGGCAGCGTGCTCAGTCCCCCGAGCGGTTGGTTTCACCAGCATTTCAATATCGGCGGCGAAGCAGCGCGCCAGTTGGCGCTAAGATTTGGCAGCCGATTAAATCCCATCGGCTTGCACCAAGCCGCCAAGAAAAAAACCGACGGCGTCTATATATCCGTCAAAGACGGCGGCACGATGATCGAGTACGAAGACGAGGACCGCGAAATTCGCCGACGCTTCGAGGAAAATTTGCAACGCGTCGGAACCCCGCTAAAGATGCCATGATCATGATCGCCTGATGAAATAGCGCAGCTAGCAGATCTGGGGATTGGTAGAAAAAAATAAAGTCGGGAGAAATTCTTATGGCGCGCGCGAAAGGTAAAATAACCCATCGCCCAAAAAAATTGCGTTATCAAGATCTCGTTGCCACTGGACCGGGGACTCTTGCAGGAACCTATTTACGCCGTTTTTGGCTGCCGATCCACCGCGCCGAAGACCTTGGCGCCGGCCAAGCAAAACCCATCGAGATCATGAGTGAGCGTTTCACACTGTACCGCGGCGAAACCGGCGCGCCTCACGTCGTTGGTTTTCGCTGTCCTCATCGCGGCACACAGCTCTCCACCGGCTGGGTCGAAGGCGACTGCATCCGCTGTGTCTACCACGGCTGGCTGTTCGACAGCTCGGGTCGTTGCACCGAGCAACCAGCGGAAGACCAATCCTTCGCCGGTAAAATTCGCATTCGAAGTTGCCCGACGCGAGAATATCTGGGATTAGTCTTTGCTTATTTCGGAGCGGGCGAAGCGCCGGCCTTTCCGCGCTTTCCGCATATGGAGGAAGCGGGCGTGCTCGAGGTTCTTTCCACGGAAATTTGGCCGTGCAATTTTTTTCAGCGCATCGATAACAACGGCGACACCTACCACGTGCCGTTTGTGCACCGCGGCGCCTACTCGGCGTCGGCTGCCAATAAGCGCAGCGGCCTGCCGGAGATTTCCAAAGAAGAAAGCCCCTGGGGTACTACCTCCTACGCCAGTTTTCAGCAGGGCTGGCGCAACGTTTTTCAATTCTTCATGCCCAACGCCTATGCGTTTCGCAATCCGTCGCCCGAACCGGAATGCGATTGGGAAGACCGCCTGCAATGGGATGTCCCGATGAACGATGACCATTCATTGGAATTTCGCCTGCGCCGCTTGCCTCTGGCCGGCGCCAAAGCGAACGAATATCAGTCTCGCCGCGCCGCCGCGGCCCCGCAGCCACCGATATCTGTCGCGCAGATGGGCGCGGCAGTGCTGTCAGGCCAGTTACGTTTCCAAGACCTCGATCAATTTTTTAGCGACAAGATCGCCCTCGTGCACAGCCAAGATTATGTCGCCCAAGTGGGTCAAGGGCCGCTGGCCGACCGCGCGCAAGAACACCTCGGCCGCTCCGACGTCGGCATTATTTTGTTTCGCAAAATCTGGGAAAGAGAGCTCGGCGCGCTGGCCGAAGGACGGCCGTTAAAAAAATGGCTATTGCCGCAGGAAGCAACATTCACATTCCAAGAAGCAACCATGAAAACCACCGCCGCGGCGCGCTAACCCGCACACGCAAATAGCAAAAGAGATCGCGATGGCTTATTCGCGCCGTGAGCGGCAGTTATAACGGAGCGAATCCAAAAATGCCGCGCCGATAAAACCGGCGCCGATCAGTCCGGTAATCATTTCAGGGATATGCCGCACCGTGTTTAGAAACATCATGACCGCGAGCGCAATAATGGCATAAAACGCGCCGTGTTCCAGGTAACGATACGACGCGAGCGTCTGTTGCTCCACCAGCATGATCGTCAGGCTGCGCACGAACATGGCGCCCACGCCCAGACCGATCGCGATGATGAACAGATTGTTCGAGAGCGCAAAGGCGCCGATGACGCCGTCGAAGCTGAAACTCGCATCGAGGACCTCTAGATAAAGAAACGACGCGGCGCCGGAACGTACCACGGTGCCGGTGACCGCCGACTCAATATTGAGCACCGCCGAGATACCATCCACGGCGATGTAAGTCACCACCCCGAAAATACCGGCAACGAGAAACTCCACCTGGGCCGCGTCGCTCAGCCACTTGGAAACGATATAGAGCAGCAGCAGCACCAAACCGAGTTCCACAGCTTCGATTCTCCCTAGCCGGGTAAGCGGTCGTTCGATGATCGCAATCCAATGCACGTCTTTTTCATGGTTAAAAAAATGCTTCAGTCCCACCATGGCGAGAAAGGCGCCGCCGAAAGCTGCCACGGAAATATGCGCGCTGGTAAGGACGCGGGAATAGTGGTCCGGATCGGTGGTTGCCATGACGAGCGCCGAGAATGGATCGATGCGCGCAACAATAGCGACGATGATTAGCGGAAACACGATACGCATGCCGAAAACAGCGATGGCGATGCCCCAGGTAAGAAATCGGCGCCGCCATACGGGACTCATCTCCTTTAATACTGTCGCATTTACGACCGCGTTATCGAACGAAAGGGAAACTTCGAGGATCGCCAAAACTGCTACAATGAACACCGTCGAGAGAGCGCCGATCAGGGTGCCACTGGTGTGCCAGCCAACGAAAAGCCCGAGCATCAGTCCGGCGATAGTGACCAGACACGAATTGCGAAAGTAAACCATGGTGCCCATACGTGTGGTGTCGAATAACGCAAATGTATGTAACTGTCCAGAGCCGGGACACTGTTTTGAAGCTTATCCGAAGACAGAAACTCAGACTAGAACTGCTCGCTATTTGAGTCACCCGAATCGCTGTCGCACGTGCACTGCACGCCAACGGGAATTTCAAGTCGTCTTGGGAAATCCGCTGCGCAGGGCGCAGATGAAGGACGTCATTGTGCCATTATTTTAATGGAACAAAAGGATCCGGAGGCATCGAAGCGCTCCAAACGCAGGTTACGCCTTGGTAAATGGGTGCAAGATTTGAAACTAGCGAGACGCCTCACTCATATCTTAGCGCGTCGATGGGATCTAAACTCGCGGCTTTTCTGGCGGGATAAAATCCGAAAAAGATACCGACCGCGCCGGAGAAAAGAAACGCGATGGCGACGATTGCCGGATCGATCAGGGTTGGCCATTGGGCCCAATTTTTTAGGACTTCGGAACTGCCGATCCCTAGGAGGATACCGATGAGTCCGCCGGTGGCGGCCATGACCACCGCCTCGACAAGGAATTGCAACATAATGTCTTTGCTGCGCGCGCCTACGGCCATGCGAATGCCGATTTCGCGCGTGCGCTCGGTCACCGACACGAGCATGATGTTCATGATGCCGATGCCGCCGACCAGAAGCGATATTCCGGCCACGCTGCCGAGCAGCACGGCCATGACACGCGCCGTGCTCTGCGCCGCTTCGGCGATGTCGGAAAGATTGCGCACCGTGAAATCGTCATCGCGCTCCGGGCCGATCCGGTGGCGCTGGCGCAGCAGCAGCGTGACTTGTTCTTGAGCTTCGCCAACACGTTCGGCATTGACGGCGCGCACCACGATACTTTGCACATAAGTAATGCGCATGAGCCGCTTCTGCATGGTCGTGTACGGGATCATCACCGTGTCGTCTTGGTCCTGGCCTTGCCCGGTCTGGCCTTTGGGCGCAAGTAAACCGACTACCCGAAAGGGAATATTGCGAATCCGGATCACCGCGTCGAGGGGATCGTCGTTGCCGAACAGATTGCGCGCAACGGTCTGGCCGATCACGGCCACTTTGGCGGCGCTCTCCATGTCGCCGTCATGGAGAAAACGGCCGCCGGCGATCTGCCAATCGCGAATCTGCTCGAACTCGGGCGCAACGCCCTGGGCCGTCGTGCCCCAATTCAAATTACCGGCAATGACTTGATCCTGGCGACGCAGCACGGGAGAAGCAAACGCCACAGATGGAAGCTCGCGCGCGATGGCTCGGGCGTCGGCGTCAACAAGAGTATTGACATTGCCGGTGCCCGCGCGCACGCCGCCTTGGACATTGGAGCCCGGGAGGACGATCAACAGATTAGTGCCGAGGCTGGCGATCTGAGAGCGGATGGTCGCTTTAGCGCCCTCGCCGATGGCGACCATGGCGATCACCGCGCCGACGCCGATGATAATGCCGAGCATGGTGAGAAAAGCTCTGAGCTTATTGCGCGCCAAAGCGCGCAACGCAATGCGGAAGGTCATTAGCCACTGCATGTTTAATGCCCCACTCGCGCCAGCACCTGCACAGTGGCGCGATCCGCAATCACCACCCCATCGCGGAAGACGATCTGCCGCTTGGCATGTTCGGCGATATCCGATTCATGGGTGACGAGAATGATGGTAATCCCCTGCTCGCTATTTAAGTGCTGGAACAAGGCCATAATGTCGTTGCTCGTTGCCGTGTCGAGGTTTCCGGTCGGTTCGTCGGCGAGAATCAAAGACGGTTTATTGACCAGCGAGCGAGCAATCGCGACGCGCTGCTGTTGTCCGCCGGAGAGACGGTTGGGCGTATGATCCAGCCGTTCGCCGAGGCCGACGAGCGACAACACCTCGACCGCGCGCTGATAGCGCTCTTTGCTCGCAAAGCCATTGTACATCATCGGCAGCTCGACATTCTCCAGCGCCGTGGTACGCGCCAATAGATTGAATCCCTGAAATACAAAGCCGATGCGCTGGTTGCGGATGTGGGCCCATTGGTTGGGCTTCAACGCGCCGACCTCTTCGCCCTCGAGGAAATATTTTCCCGTCGAGGGCCGGTCGAGGCAGCCTAAAATATTCATAAACGTCGACTTGCCTGAACCCGACGCGCCCATGACCGCGACAAACTCGCCTTTGTCGATTTTTAAGTCGATGCCGCGCAGCGCCGGCACCTCGACATCGCCCATGCGATAGGTCTTGTAGAGATTTTCGACCCGGATGACTTCGCTCATCGAAAACCAGGGCCGCGCTGCGGTTGGAACGGATTGACCACGCCGGCTTGCCCTTGCGCCGCGGCGCTGCTCGAAAGAGCGATGATCACGGCATCATTTTCGTTCAAAGCACCGGCGATCACTTCGGTTTTGGAGCCGTCGGTAATGCCGGCTTGGATTGCGACCGGCTCTGCTTTGCCGTCTTTCAAGACGTAGATTTTCACCTCGCGCACTCTCGGCGCCGCGGCGCCGCTGCCGCCTCCCCCCGAACGGCTGGTGCGGCGCTGGCCCACCTGGGGCGCCGCTCGTCCCTGCTCTTTGCGCAATAAATCCTGCGCCTCGTTTTTTTCTTCGGGCGGTTTGAAACGCAATGCCATATTGGGAATGGTCAAGACATCTTCCTTGGCGCTCACCAAAAACTGCACGTTGGCGGTCATGCCGGGCTTGAGCAATAAATCCTTGTTGTTGATGCGCACCACGGCATCGTAAGTCACCACGCTCTGGATGACCTGGGGCGCGTTGCGCACCTGGTGCACCTTGCCGCGAAAGCGCCGGGCCGCGTGCGCGTCCACCGTGAAGCTGACATCCTGACCCTCGAAAATGTTACCGACGTCGGCTTCATCGACGTTGGTGTGGACCTCCATCTTGGACAGATCGTTGGCAATGGTAAACAGCGTGGGCGCCGACAGCGACGCGGCGACCGTCTGGCCGACATCGACATTGCGCGAGATCACGATGCCGTCGACCGGCGAGCGAATCACGGTGTTGTTGAGGTCCACCGTTGACTGAGTTAAGGCCGCTTGGGCTTGGCCGATCTGCGCTTGGCTGACTGCCAGCTGCGCCACTGCGGCGTCATAAGCCGTCTGCGAAGCATCGAGCTCGCTCTGCGCCATGACGTCACGTTTGCGCAATTCTTTATTGCGCTCCAGGGTTCGCAAAGTATCTGCGACACTCACTTTGTTTTTGGCGTGCGTCGCCTGCGCTGCCAAAACATTCGCGCGCGCCTGATCGACCGCCGCCTTAAACTTGTCTTGGTTGAGTTGCACGACGACCTGGCCGGCCGTTACCTTGGTGTTGAAATCGGCGGACAATTTTTCGATGGTCCCTGAAACTTGGCTGCCTACTTGCACCGTCACGACCGCCTGCAAAGTCCCCGTCGAGGAAACGACTTGACGAACATTGCCGCGGCTGGCCGCCACGGTGAGATAGGGCGCTTCTTTGGTCGTATTGGCGCGGCTCCAATAGAAGTAGCCTCCACCCCCGGCCAACAACAGAACTACCGTTGCGATCAGGATTCGCTTCAGGGTCATGTTTCCTCGCGCAAAATGCGTAAGACCTTGGCGGCAAAATCGTTGGGGTCGCGCTGGGTCATACGCCGATAGGTGAGTCCCGTCGTGATCTCGGCATTGGGTTCCTGGTCTTCGATGACCTCCGTCAACTGCACCTGGAAGCGCGACACCGGGGGCGCGCCGGCCATTTCGTGCTGCAATTCGCGCACGCTGCCTTTGAGATAGTAATTGACGCCATGGTCTGAAATCATCAGCGTGACTTTGCCGGTGCGCCGCAGATTTTTGGCCGTGGTGCTGTCCTTCCACAGCGCCATATCCAGGACGGCGCGGCTCTTGGCAACGATCTCGTAATAGGAAAGCAGCGCCGGATGAGCCCATCCCGATTCATCGGTGGTAAAAATCGGAATGATCTTGCCTTCATGGGCGGCGACTTCGCCGCCGCCGAGCCGGCTGAAGAGTGTTTCGGTTAACTCATTTCCCAAAAGTTGCGACATTGTTTCTTCCTTTGCTACCCGCACGCTGGCGGGATGAAATTATTCCATGACGAGTTAGCCGAGACAAGCTACCAGCCAGTCGTAGGCAGCGTTCGTTCGATGCTTCAACTCGGTTCTGACCTTGAACTTTGAACCTTGAACCTTGAACGGCTACTGCCTTCCTATCGCGTTAATCAACTGGGCGATGGCCAACTTGTATGCAATCAGCGAATTGACGTGATTGGTCTGAGCCACTGTGCTGAGCGTTTGGGCATTGGTGACTTCGATGATCGCCCCATAGCCAACCTGGTAGCGGGCTTCCTGCAATTCCAAGTTTTGCTTGGCCGCCCGCACCGCCGCCTCGTTGGCGCGCACCACATCGCGGCTTGCGCTGAGATTGAGATAATTCTGCTCGACCTGCAAGGCGACCTGCTGTCTTTGCACGCGTTGTTGTTCCTTGGTCGAGCCATAGTCGCTGATCGCCTGTTGCACTTGATAGGTCGTTTGGAAGCCGTTGAAGATCGGAATATTGAAGCTCAGCTGCACCTCCCAAGTAGGTCTCAACGGAAAGAGTTCGGAGTGGCTGTTGGAGCGCCCATAGGCTGAATTGAATAACAGATCGGGAAGATGGCCGCGCCGCGCCACCGCAATCTGCTGATCCTGCGCCTTGAGCAGCGCGGTGAATTGCAAAAGCTCCGGGCGATTGGCAAAGGCCTCCTCTTTGGCTTGTTCGAACGATAGCGGGAACGGCGTCATCGCCAGATCCTCGGCCAAGGGTCGCCTGGCAAAATCGTCGACTCCCAGCGCGTTTCGAAGACTCGCCCACGCCACATCGACGCCGTTGCGCGCCACGATCAAATTAGCCTGAGCAAGATAGAGGTTCGCCTCGGCTTGAGTCACATCGCTGCGCGGCTTGGTGCCCACGTCATAAAAGCTTTGCGTCTGTTTTAACGTGGCCTCGCGTTCGCGCACGGTGTCTTCATTGACAATTAACAGCGCATTGGCTTGAAGCACCCCGTAGTAAGCCTGTTTCGCCGCAAGCACAATGTTGTTCGAGGTCGCCTGATAAGAGAATTGAGTGGCTTCCAGAGTATCCCGCGCCGCTTGCACCGCGCCTTCGCGTTTGCCGAAGTTATACAAAGTCATATTGACGTTAGCCACGTTTGACAGTGAATCGAAACCTTTTGCAGGATCCCCCCGTTCGCCGGTGCTGCTGGTGCGATAACTGTTGTTAAAGCTAATCGTGGGATAGTAAGCCGCCACTTGCTGCTTGACGGCGGCATCCTGTGATTGGGTTTGATATCCGGCGGATTTAATGCTCGAGTGATTCTCCAGGGCGAGGCGCACGGCATCCTCAAGCGTCAAACTGGTTCCCGTCGGCAGAGCGCCCGGCGAGACAGTGACATTTGGCAACGGCAGGACGGCCGGTGGCTCAGCGGCGTGAGCAAAAGAAAAAAATGGCGTCACTGCCGACGCCCAAAGCGCTGCGGCTGCCGCCCAACGGCTAAATGTTTGCATCGCAAACTCCTTTATGGCTCTAAATATCGATCGTTTAACTGTATTGGGGCAAACAAAATGACGCGAGTGAAGCGAGGCGTGTGCAAAGCGGTTTTAAACTGATTATCGCAATGCGGCATTGAAACTAACGGCGTGAATGAAACGATGCAACCCCGAATTTGAACTCACAACCGGTCGCGCCTCGAATTTTGCAGGTTGAGTACGGGACTGCGAGCAGCGCTACAGCGCTAGCTCCTGGCGTTTGCCGAAGCCCTGTTTGTTGTCGATAAAAAAAACTTTTTCCGGCGCGACGCAGTAAAATTTTACTTTTAGAAACGCCTTGTGAAACAAGCCGCTGGCTGGATCGGTGAACAATTTGATGACCTCGGGATACTTGACCGCATAAACAGCCATGGCTTTGGCTTTCTCGATCACGCCGTCGACCAACGCTACGCGTCCTTCGAGTTGTATACCTTTGATTTTGCGCCAATCTTTATAATCTTCCTGAATCGTCACCGCAACGCGTTCATTGCTGGAAAGATTCAGAGCGTGGCGGGAATCGGGCGCGGAAAAGAAATAAAGCCGCAGGTCGTCGCTGGCGTAAAAGACCGTCGCCGCCCACGGCACATCGCCGGCGGAGGTGGCTAACGTCATCGTGTTGTGACCGCGCAAGTAACCGAGGATTTGTTGTTTCAGGGGATCAGCCATCGGCTGCTAGGATTCGCGTACGGTGCCGTTAAAATTGCGCCACAGGCTGGGACTATTGACGCCGTTCCAGTGGCGCCTTGGCCAGCGCCTTCAAATCACGGGCGCCGACGCAGAGCATGGCAATTTTGATTTCATAAATCACGTTGCCAATAAATTTCACCACATGATCCGAAGACTCCAAAGCAGCGGCCAGCAGCGGTTGGCCAAACGCGGCGATGTTGGCGCCGAGCGTAATGGCTTTGGCAACGTCGACACCGGTGCGAATACCCCCAGAGGCGATCAGCGGCGTGTCGGGTAGCGCCTGGCGAATGCCAACCAGGGCTTCTTCGGTGGGTATTCCCCAGTCGGCAAAACTGGTGTCGGCTCGCTGCCCCGATTGAGCGGCGCGCTGCGCCTCAACCGCGGACCAGGACGTTCCGCCTTTTCCGGCAACGTCGACGGCTTTAACTCCGGCTTGCACCAGCCGGCGCGCGACGTCCACCGATATCCCGTTGCCAACTTCTTTGGCGACGACGGGAACCGCGAGCTGCCGGCACACCGCGGCGATTTTTTCTGTCAGTCCTTTAAAGTTGCGATTGCCCTCCGGCTGAACGGCTTCTTGCAAAACGTTTAAATGGAAAATCAGCGCATCGGCGCCGATCATTTCCACCGCGCGCCGGCACTGATCGAGAGTGTAGCCATAGTTCAACTGCACCGCGCCCAGGTTACTGAGCAAAAGGATATCGGGCGCGACATCGCGAACCTGGAAAGTGCCTGCCGCCCTAGGCTCCTCGATCGCCACGCGTTGCGAGCCCACGCCCATGGCAATCCCGAGCTCTTGGGCCGCCGCGGCAAGATTGCGATTGACCTTGCCGGCGAGATCGAATCCGCCCGTCATCGAGGAAATCAGGATCGGCGCCTTCAAAGGCTTACCTAAAAACGTTGTGTTGAGGTCGATCTCTTCGATGTCCAATTCGGGTAGAGCGTTGTGGACGAAATAGTAGCGATCGAATCCGGTCCGCGAAGCGCCGGTTACGCGCTCGGTATCGAGGCAGATTTCAAGGTGCTCTTTTTTACGCTGCTGCGTCTTGCTGAGGCTTTTGTTGACCTCGGGTGGTGGCATGGTCTTGCTGCGACGGTCTCTTACCGCTTTTTCGCCGTGCGGCGCTCTTTTGCCACCTCCAATGCCGTGGTCTTGCCGGCATCGGGATGGCGGCTCATGCTCTGGTCATCCCAGCGGTGAAAGAGTTTTACGTCAATATCGAACTGATCGAGGATGCGCGTGACCGTTTGATTGATCACATCGTCCAAAGTTTTGGGCCTGTGATAAAACGCCGGCACGGGTGGGAATACGATGGCGCCCATCTGGGTCAAGGTCACCATCGCCTGCAGATGGCCCAGGTGAAGCGGCGTTTCGCGCACCACCAGCACGAGTTTTTTGCGCTCCTTCAAGACAACATCAGCAGCGCGCACCAGAAGATCGCCGCCGATGGAGTGCGCGATGCTGCCCATCGATTTCATCGAGCAGGGCGCGATGACCATGCCCGCGGTGCGAAACGAACCGCTGGAGATGCTGGCGCCGACGTTGTTGATGTCATGCACGACATCGGCCATCGCTTCGACGTCCTTCACCGAATAGGGAGTTTCGACTTGGATCGTCATTTTCCCGGCTTTGCTCAAAACCAGGTGCGTTTCAACGTCGTCGACCCTGGCAAGAATTTCGAGCATGCGCACGCCGTAAATCGCCCCAGTCGCGCCGGAGACTGCAATGATGAGTCGTTTCTTCTGATTCACTCGACGAACTCCAATGTAAGTTGATCGCCGTCGCGCACGCTCAATTGATCTTTCAGCCGCACCGGCGCCACCACTTCGATTTTATCTTTCGGATAATCCGCCACCGTCGGCACAAGCACGGCCCCACGCAGCAAAGCGGCGCCGCTGACGATCGGCGGCGTAATCTCCACGGCATAGAGCCGGGCATGGCAGAATCCTTCGCTCGCGGAGCGCAGCTCGATGCCTTTCAATCGCCGTTGAACCAGAGCCCAGGTTTGCGCATCTTGCCCCGACCTGGGGCGTAAATTGAGCGTTGCCGGAAAGGCCTTGTAGCCCAAGCTCTGCTGCAAAGCCTGCTGCACCCAGTCGAGCGCCATGAACGACGATGCCACCCCGAGATCGGAAAAGACCGCTCCTGTCACCCTATAGGTCATGGCTGGCGGGACCGGTCAGTGCCCAGACAGCGATGCGGCTTTGCCGCCGCGGCGAATTTTGATGACTTCGCCGAGAATCGACAACGCAATCTCGGCCGGGGTTTCCGTGGCGATATCGAGGCCGATCGGCGCGTAGACTCGATCGATCAATTCTTCAGAAAGCTTGTCTTCCTCGCGGAATCTCTGGAAACAGGCTTTAATACGCCGTCTGCTGCCGATCATGCCAATGTATTTTGCTTGACTGTGAATGATTTCTCTCAAACAGGGCTCATCATAAGCATGGCCGCGGGTAATCAGAACGATGTAGCAAGCCGGCGTAATCGTCATTTCGCGCAGCATCTGCGCCATGTCACCGACCAGCACTTGATCGGCAGCCGGGAAACGTTCGCGATTGGCATAGAGCAGCCGGTCGTCGATGACCGTCACGTGGAAATCCAGAACCTTGGCGATTTGCACGAGCGGCACGGCGATATGACCGGCGCCGACAACGATCAACTTAGGCGGCTCGGGCATCACTTCGAAGAAAACTTCCAGCTTGCCGCCGGCTTCAGGAATGCTCAACGAAACCAACTGGGATTTCTCCGCGCGCAGGTGCTTCTCGCTCTCGGCGACGATGGCGCGGACAATTTTGCCGTCCGCAATCGTGTGCGCATGCGCTTGTCCATCGCGCACGAGACATTTGGCGCCCGCTTCGACTGAAACGCCGCCGTCGACTTCGACCACCGTGGCGAGCACAGCGGCGACGCCCTGTTCATGGATCTGAACGAGTGCTTCGGAAAGCGAGCTCATTTTCCGCCCGCCGCCTCCTGATCGCGCTCTTGCCACCAGGGATCGATAAAGACGTTCATGATGCCGCCGCACACGGCCGGGCTATCGGACGAAATGTCGTCGAGCAAGTCGACGCGCACGGTGCGCGGTTTGCGCGTGCGAATCACTTCGATGGCCTCGCGTTTAACATCCGCTTCGCCGCAACCACCGCCGATAGTGCCGAGGATTTCGCCCCAGGCCGTCACGACCATCTTGGCGCCCACCTCGCGGGGCGTCGACCCTTTGGTCGAGACGATAGTGGCCACGGCCAAGGTTTCACCCTTGTCGAGAAACTCTTTTACCTGATGGTAAACCGAATCCTTTTTCTTGCCTTCGAGATTTTCGCCTTCATAACATGCGCCGGGTCCCGCCATTTTCGCACCTCCTGAATTGAATCGACGATGGAAGATAGAGGATGGAGGATCGCCGTTCGCAATCCTCCATCCTCTATTCTCGACCTTAATTTACTCACGCGACCATTTTTTGCAAAGTGCGTCCCAAGGCAACCAGGCTGTTCACATTGTGCACCGATAAGAACAAGTCCAAATACGGCAGCGCCGCTTGCATGCCTTTGCACAGCGGCTCGTAGTTGTCGCTCGCCAAAAGCGGATTGAGCCAGATAATTTTTTTCGCGCGGCGCTTCAAATCCTGCATCTCTTGTTCGAGCAAGCTGACGTCGCCGCGGTCCCAGCCGTCGCTAATGATGACAACTACCGTGCGCGAGGTCACCATGCTCGGGGCAAAATTGCGATTGAACGTATGCAGCGATCGCCCGATGTTGGTGCCGCCCGACCAGCCGAGTATGCTGCCGGAAATTTTGTCCAACGCATCGACAATATTTTTGGTGCGAATCAAGTGCGTGATGCGGCTGAGCGAGGTGCTGAAAACAAAGGTCTCCACGCCCCAGAGCTCGTTTTGCAGGCCATACATGAACTGAATCAAAAACCGGCTGTAGCAATCCATCGAACCGCTGACGTCGCAGAGCAAAACCACTTTGGTTTTCTTGATCCGCTTTTTGCGGTTGATCAGCTCGATCACTTCACCGCCGTATTTCATGCTCTTACGCATGGTCCAGCGCGGATCGACCGAGTCGCCCTTGCGCCCGACCTTCTTGCGCCGGCTGATCTGCGTGGCGATCTTGGTGGCGATGAGCAAAATGGCGCGCGCCACCGCGCGGCTTTCCTCGACGCCCATTTCGCTGAAGTCTTTGCGGTTCATCAGCTCCTGCGCGCTATAGGTGGGTACGGAGAACTCGTCCAAATTTTCCAGCGGCAGGTTTTCCTGAGCCATCGCCTCGGCCATCGCCTCTTCCAGCCCGCCCTCTTCGTCGCCGCCTTCCTGAGCATTGGACTCGGTGGGGGTGCCCTGGATTTCCATGGTCTCCATCGGCACGCGCTCGTAAGCTTGCTCCCGCCAAAAACAATCGAAGAGCGTGTCGAAGACCGGGAAGTCTTCCTTTTGCAAAATCAAATTTGACCGCAGGAGCGCTTTGAAATCGGTGCGCTCGGCGATGTCGACGAGCTCCAACGAGCGCGCAGCGTCGAGCACCTGGCTCAAGCTCACTTTGACGCCCAGCTGCTTTAACGCGCGACCGAAAGCCATCAGGTTTGGCAGGGTACCGTGGCCGCGCACGGCGGACACGCCGCCCACTGCCGCGGCGACTGCTTCGGGGGTAATGTCCATAGGAGGCTAACTCACGAGCTCCGGCGACATTCGCAGGAGCGCGTCTAAATTGAGCTGCCGGCCTTCGATCTGCTCGCGCAAATGATGCAAATCTTCCCGGTATTTGAACACGCACCCCATGGTTTCCACCACAGTCGCATCATCGAGGCTTTTGCGGTTGAGCGCGATCAGCGCCGTCGCCCAGTCGAGGGTTTCCGCTACGCCGGGCCGTTTGTAAAAATTCATCTCGCGGACTTTTTGCATGAAGGCGCAAATCTGCTTGGCCATGTTGCCTTCGACTTCGGGAAACTTGGTCGTAATGATTTCGTATTCCTTCTCAAAACTCGGATACTCGATCCAGTGATACAGACAGCGGCGCTTTAATGCGTCATGAATCTCGCGGGTGCGGTTCGAGGTGAGAAAGACATAGGGACGATGCCTCGCGGCGATTGTTCCCAACTCGGGAATCGTGATTTGAAAATCCGACAGGACTTCGAGTAAAAAGGCTTCGAATTCCATATCAGCCCGATCGATTTCATCGATCAACAACACCGGCGGATTGGCCCCGTCGGTCTGGATCGCTTCAAGGAGCGGTCGCTTGATTAAATAATCCTGCGTAAAAATTTCCGTTTCGACTTTCTGCCTGTCGCCATGCTCGACCTCTTCGAGTTTGATACGCAGCATCTGCTTGGGATAATTCCACTCATAGAGAGCCGTGTTGGCATCCAGGCCCTCGTAGCACTGCAAGCGAATCAGCTTTGCGCCGAGCACCTTGGATAGCACCTTGGCGATTTCGGTCTTGCCGACGCCCGCTTCGCCTTCCAGCAGAAGTGGTTTGCCCATCACCAGCGAAAGATAAACGACAGTGGCTAAAGAACGGTCGCAGACATACTTTTCCGTGCGCAAGATTTCTTGAACTTTTTCGATCGATAGTTGGTTTGGAATCACGCTCGCCTCGCCCTTGTTTAATTGTATAATTTCACTTCACAGCGTTTGCCGGAAATCGAGTCACCATACCCCGTTTACCAGTGTCGATCAACGTTACCAAGCGCCCGCGACTACCGGCAATTCGGCGCACCTATAAATGTCTCATTCAATCATAACAGACGCGCACGCGCGAGAAAAATCGTCGCCGCTACGGGTTTCCGGCTGGAGGCGGTCCACTCATGCGATCCGATCAGATTTAACAGCGGGCAAAGAAAGCATGGCCACGGACAACACCGAGGCCAGCCGTCAATCGCACCTACGAAAGGGTTGTAGCGGTGCCGTTACCGGCACCGCAGGGGTGATGGGAGAAAGGCCGTTAAGGATTTTCCGGTGTCAGCGCCGGCAATTTGCTCGTGATGAGCGAATCCTCGATGCGCTGGGCCACGCGCAAATCTTTCTGCAGCGCAACCGCTTCATTGCGGGTCGTTAGCTGGCCGACTTCCACGCGATAGCGAGTTTTGCCGCCGATTTCCGTGGCGGCAACATTGGCTTGATATCCCTTGCCTTTGAGTTTGTTAGCAAATGACTGAGCATCGCTTTCTCGGTCGTACGATGCCACTTGCACCACCCAGACGGGCGCTGAGGTTACGGCCTGCGGCGCGTTTGGTTGGGCAATACCGTTCGCTTCAATCTGGTTTAATATAGTACTAATGGAATCCTTTTCTGGGAGGATCTGGGGAAAAACCGCCGTGCCGCTCGCGTCAGTAGGCGTGGCTGCACTGACCATTTGATGAAATGGTCCCTGTTGTGCCGCGGCCAAATTGGCAGGGCTCAACCCCGGTTGGGCCGGCGCCGAAGTCTGTTTTGCGGGCAACTGACGGGCGCCAGGGGCTTGCGGAAAGTGGCTGCTCGTCGGCCCCACTGCTGGTCCTGGCAGCGCCGGGGCTTGCTGATTGGTCGGCGGCATTAGCTGCGGCGGAATTTCTTCCGGCGGCATCTGCGCCGCCGGAGCGGGTGGCTGCGGCCTTAACCGTCTCAACCGTTCCAGGTCCCGCTCTCGGTCGAAACGCATTTTCTCCAATTCGTTTCGTATGGTGGACAGCTTGCTTTTAAATTCGTCGCTGACGAGCCGCGACTCATCTCGATTACGGATCACTCTAGGCGTAATCAGCATAATGAGCTCGGTGCGCTGATTATCCTCAATTGTGGTCCCAAAAAACCGGCCGACAAACGGTAAATCCATGAGGTATGGCAGCCCTGAACGGCCTTTACTCTTTCTCTCGCCGATGAGCCCGCCGATGACGAGCGTCTCGCCATCTTGCACCACCGCCGACGTCTCAGCATCTTGCGTATTGAACGCCGGAAAATCATCCTGTCCGACTCTAACCGGTTCACCCCGGGAACTGACTTCAGCTTTGAGTTGAAGGTGTACCAAACCTTGCGAATTCACCTGCGGAATGATGGTGAGAATGCGCCCAGTATTGCGATATTGAATGGTCGTGCTGGACGATATGGAGACACCGTTGTTGGGACTGTTAATCGTTCCTGTGGGGATAGGCTCTTCAGAGCCTACTTGGATTCGAGCTGGCCGATTGTCTGTGGCAAGCACACTGGGCGAAGAAATAATCTTGACTCGCGAATCGGTCGCCAAAGCTCGGATCAACGCCTGGACTGTGCCATCGCCTACGATAGCTGTAGCGCCTATGTTGGTAATGGCGCCGTTGGCACTTGGAGCTCCGAATAGGCTGCCGAGACCTCGCAAGGCACCCAAAGATCGAAAACTCTGACCAAAAATCGTCGTCTGCTGCCTTAGGATTTCATAATCGATGCCAAAATTGTCCGTATCGCGCAAATCCACCTGAAGGATCAACGCATCGATCAGGACCTGACGCGGCACTATGTCCAGATCCTTTAGAATAGTTTTTATACTTTGAAACTCCTGTGCCGTGCCATAGATGATCAACGAATTCGTTCCCACATCAGCAACGATGCGCAGTTGTTCCTCCGGCTTCGCGGTTGCCGGTTGCCCGGGCGTTGCAGGGCGAGGTTGTCCCGGTTGTTGGATTCCAACAGGCGGTTGCGTCGGGCTTGGCGCCACGGGATTCGCCGGCTGTCCCGGTATTGGAATCGTCGCAAAAGCACTACCGGTCGTACGCTGTTGATTCGGAGTGCCAGACCCACCAAAAGGTGTTGAAGGCGAGTTCATACCACTGCCCTGCTGATTGCTTCCCCCTGGTGTTTGTCGATGCAGGCTTTGCAACGTCGGACCCTGACTTCTAGTCGCGGTCGCTGCTAGGCCGAGAGCTTGGCTCAAGACATCGGCTAGATCTCCTGCTTTGCCGTTTTCCACCGGGTAGATAAAAATCCGCCGCCCCGGTCCTTCGGCGACGACATCGATACGCTCCAACCAGCGCCGCGCATACGTCCACGCCGCTTCGCTGTGGGCGATCACTAGCAGCTGGTTGATTCTCGGCAGCGGCAGAAATTGCGCCGTGAAACTGTCGGCCTGGGGAGCCGACGCGGCAAACGACTGCATCACTTTGGTCATTTCTTGCGCCAGCTCTTCCGCGCTTGCCACCTTGGGCTGATAAATTTCCATGCGCGTGCCGGCGAAGATTTGCACATCGATCAGGTCGGCGATCTCGACCAGGCGCTGAATGTTGGAAGGGATATCGATGATGATGAGAAAATTGCCGCGCGCATAGTCGATCAGCTCGCCGCCCGGCATGACAAACGGTTGCAGCACCTTCTTCATTTCCGCGACCGATAAGAAGCGCACCGGAACCACTTGCATGGCGTAACTATCTTCACGGCCCTGGCCGATCGGCCGCGCCAAGCCTTTGCCATCTTTGAGAGTCGTGATGTGGTAAAGATTTCCCGTGCGCACGGCGACCGCGCCATTCATGCGCAAGATCTGGTGAAAAATCGGCAGCAAATCTTCCGGGCGCAGCGGCTCGGCGCTGTTGATCGTCACCGTTCCTTTGACTTCCGGATCGATGGTGTAGGTCAGGCGCAAATGTTGCGCGATAATATGGATGATCTCGACCAAGTCGGCGCGGGTAAAATTGAGCGAAACCATACCGCCGGAAGGATTCGCCGGAGGCGGCGAGAGGCGCCGTTCAGGCGGCGTAACCGGCGGCGCAAACTGTGGGGCGGGCAGCACCGGAGGCGCTGGCTTTGGCGGAACCGCAGCCTGTGCCGGCTGGGATGGAACGATCGGCGGACGAACTCTTCCGGGAAGCTCGGGCACAGCAGGCGCCACAGGTGGAATTGGTTGCTGTGGTTCCTGCTTCTGGGGAAAGTTCCCACCGGGGAAAGGCTGGGCTCCCAGCAGCGGAGTCGCCGCGATACAAAGAAGCAATGCTATGACTGGAAAAACACACTTATCTCTCATTATTCCTCCGCCGCTCAAGGACCAGGGGGTGTCGGGAGTCTAGGTCTTCGAGGAAGATTGGGAATTACGTTCGGCCCCGGCGCCGGCGTGCCGGGCTGAACTGGCTGTGCCGGCACAACAACCGGACCGCCCGGCGGAATACCGGGGACCGTGCCGCCGGCGGCCGGCGCAATTTTGCGAAAGTAATCCACTGAAACTTCCACGCGCGTTGCCCCCTTGGTGAGGAGGACCCTTTTGTCGGTGATTTCCGATACGCTAAAACCTTCCACGCTATCGCCGAGCTTCAAGCGCCGCACCCCTGGGCTCCGCTGCTGATTCGGCAAGCCGGGAACCGGCGCATTATCGGGTTCCTGCACGATTGCGTAACTACTGGGTCCGATAATCGCCGTTCCCAATAGCACCAAGCTCCGGACTTTTTGTATGGCGCGCGCGTCCACTTCCGATTCTTGAGTCTTGACCGCGCCGCGTTCCGGATCGAAAAGATTTTTGCTGACGATGGCCTCGGTTCCCACCACCGGTTGGGCCGCCGCTCGCGCCGGCTCCTGTGGCGGGTTAGAAAGCGTCGGCCGTGGCTTTGCCGGCGTAGGCAAATCCCACGGTCCCTCGCGCCAGACCGACAATGCTTTGGCTCCGAATCCCGCAGCGCAAACGACCAGCAAAATAGCTAACAGTGCTGCCCTAGTCAGAATTTTGACCCCCTCGAAGTGGCAAAGCGGCCAAGAGTCTACACGCTGCTCTCATTGCCTAAATCTCGTCCCATGCATGACAGTCGGCTAATCGTTGAACGTCGATTCTCAATATTGTAACGGTTGATCATGATAACGGTTTAATTTGCACTGAAAGCAAAAATCAATTTAACAAACTCTCTTAGAGTGCTTTACTGTTCGTTTTGTTCTGTCCCGCCGGGGATTCGGCCTTCGCAGGTGGCGCGGCTTGGTTACGTGCGAACCCGGCTACCGTAATACTCACTCGCAGATTTTGCGCAGCCGATTGCGGCAAGTTTGGCACCTGCGGCAGCCCGATAGGCCGAAAAAGCGAACGGACGTTGATTTCATCGACGAATAACATCTTCGCCGAACTCTCGATATCGCGTATCAAATTGGCGATCTGATCGATTTGCCCGCCAATTTCCATTTGGATGGCAATTTTCGCAAAGGATCCCACCGCTTCCGGATTCAGCACTCGGGTTGTGATCACCTGAGTACCACCCTTGGTCGCCAGCGCCTGCACTGTTTCTTGCAAATCCGAGGCACTCACCGATGGGGTGTCGCCGGTGAGCAATTTGGGCTCGCGGGCTTTGAGGCCATTGCGCGCAGCCTCCAAAGCAGCGGTCATTTCTTCTTTGCGGGCGAGGTAGCGCTGATTTTTTTGCAGCAGCTGCGGTTGTGCCTCCAACTGGCTTTTTACCCAATCGCGGTGCTCGAGATACGGTATCAGCACGAAGGATCGACCGAGGACAACTAACGCGATAAGCACGGTCACGGCGACCAGACCTCGCTCACGATTCGATAAGCGCTGCCAGTAATTTGTCATGGCTTGCCGGCCTTCTCCGTTTTAAGTTTCGCTGCCGCATCCTTGACGCGCTCAAAGTCGGCTTTGAGTGAAAACGTTTCGCGATTGTCGCGCCCGCGATTGGACGGGGCATTGAAGCCGACGTTTTCAAATATCGGCGAGCGCTCGAGCAACGGAATTAAACTTGAAGCGTTCTCCGCACTGCCTTGAACTTCCAGAGAGCCGCTTTTGTAGCGCAGATTCGAAAAGTAAGCGTTGTTCGGGACAATCTTCGAGAGTTCATCCAAGACACGCAGGACTTCGCCGCGGCGCCGATCCAGGTCGATGAAAAAACTCTCTTCTTTACGCGCCCGCTGCAGTTGCTCTTCTTCGTGCCTGAGTGCGGCTACCGCCGGCAACAACTTTTGATTTTCGCGCTCCAGCTGACGCAAGCGCAGTTCGTCCTTAACAGGATACGCCAGCATCCAGGCCACAGCACATGACAACACCACCGCTGCCAGGGCCGCGTTGATATACGTAAGCATACCCCGGTTTTGGCTGTTCCTGACCTCCGCATGCAAAAGATTGCCGCCTATGGAGGCCTCGCGCGCGCCGCGCAGCGCCGCGCCGAACGCTGGCAGCACCGAGGAGTGTGCGATTTCGGTGTTCCCTTTCAACCGTTGATTGCCTTTATCCAGGAGATCTTCATGGGGAATGGGTTCATCTGACGCGAGCTCAAATATTTCTTCAGCGGCTCCCCAGCTGTAAATAGGACCCGGCTCCTTGATGCATTCGCGAAACAAATCGTGCGCCGCGACCTCCGAGCCGCCGGATGTGCGCACCAAATGCGAAAATGAGATTTCGGGGATTTGCGTCCAACCGTTGACACGGTTTTGCACGCCGATAAACTCCAGCGTGTGATCGTAACCGCCGACAATGGTGCTCGCTAGGGATTGTGCGGGGTTGCAAAAAAGCATGAAATTGGCCACTGCGGTGACGGTGGTTTCGACGCCTCTGGGTTTTATCCCAAAGGATGCCAGCACTTCGAGCAGCGTTGCCAAATGTCGTTTAGGAATCGCAAATAGCAGAACCCCAAGTTTGTCGCCCTTTCGGCCGGTGGGCAGATAATCGAAATAAATTTCGTCGCGGCGAAAAGGCAAGTGCCGCTCGATTTCGTAATCGAGCACTTGCGCGAGATTGGTCTCGGCGGCCTCGGGTAAATAAATCTGTTGAACAATGGCCTGCTCTTGGGGCACACAGATATAAACCGCGTCGCGCGCCGCATTGAAATGTGGAATCAACGAAAGAATCGCTTGGCGCAGGGCCCGCTCGCTCGAATCATGCTCTGCTTTCAGCGCGATTTCCCGCACGTCGTCGGGAATCCAGCCGGTCAGCCCGGAGATGTCTTGCTTGCCGTCTCCCTCGGGCATTTCACAAGCTTCCTGCTCGAGCAATCTTACGCTCTGAAAAGTCTTGCGTAGACGCACAAGAATGAGTCGGTCCCGCATCACATGCAAACCGACGCTGGTGACAAAATCGATCCGCGAGAGATTCTGCAGCCACCCGTTCGCGCTCATAAATTTATTCTCATCACGTGGGAATTCAAAGCCAGCCTACTGCCCCATACGAAATCAATTTTGCGCCGGCGCATTATCGCGATCGACCCAACGGACAAATTCCGCGCGACCGCCGCCGCCGCTGGCGCGCACCACACCTTTGACGCGGCGCGGCGCGGTCGTGCCGCGCTGTTTTCCTTCCGCCTCGATCGAAACCACAGAGGGGTTGGTAAACACAAACATCTGCATCGAGGTATCGCCTGCGCCAACGCCCAGTAGCGACAGCAGATCGCCGATTGTTTTATCGGAAAGTTTCCTTCGCTCCTCGATAAAGTCACGGCTCTTCTCCGGAGGCATGCCCATGAGCGCCTGAATCACCTCCGCCGGCGCGGTGCGCAGATTGACCCGATCGATCGGACTATCAACGGTAAATATTTGCCGAAGCCCGGTCCGCCGGCCCTCGCTCCCTGAACCGGTGCGCTGCGCAGCGGCACCGAAAAATAACTCCGGTGTCACGCCCCTGACCCAAAGAAGCTCTTCGATCATCGTGAAGGGGCCGTTTTTGGCCGAATAGGCGGGGGCCAGAGCTTGATAATAGTCGCTCTCGGCGCCATTGGTACGGTGCAAATCGTCGGCATCGATCCAATCCAAGATGCTGTCGACCAGAATCGTGCGGCGCGGCTCTTCGACGGCGAGATTCGTAAAGATGCGCCTGAGCAGAGTTTCATCGGCGCGGTTAAGATTGATCTTGCCGCCTTCATCGACGAGCCGCACTTTGAAAGCTCCGTCGCCTAAATTTTCCTCGCGCCAACTGCCGTCGAAAAATCCCGGCTGAGTCTTTTCCGGCAGGCGCTCACCTAGCTGTTGCGGTTGCTGTTGCGGGCGCAAGTACTCGTAAAGTCCGCGTTGAAAGCCTGCCACTGCTAGATAGTAACCCTCGGTATCTTCATTGAAACGGTGCGCGGCCTGGGCTTCTTCACGCACGTTGGCTGTGAAATTGAACGCCACGGCAAACAAGAATATAAAAATCCACAGCACGATGATCAATGCCACGCCTTGTTCGCCAAGCGCCTTCGTGTTTTGCAGCGCTTTCATGTCATCGTCACCAACATCCGTTCTGACCTTGAACTTTGAACATGGGCCTGCCGCGCCAGCGGCCTCATGGCGCTAATACCATCATCATGACCGGAAAGACCCATTGGATTTCGGGCCCGCCGGCGCCGCGAAACGTCAAGCGCACGGCGCGCGGCAGCATGCGTTTTTCTTTGCCATCCCACTTCTCCGCCCATTGGTCTTTGTCCGGTTGCGAGTCGAGATAGGAAAAGTGAAATTCCGATATTCCCTCGCGCAAAACAAACGAGTTGCGGTAACCGCCGCTGGTTTCGCCATCGCCACTGGCGGGCAACTCCTCTTCGAGCTTCAGAGCCCCGGCGCCGCTGCTATCGCGGTTCCACCGAACGTGGATTTTGGCCATGCCGCGTCCGCCCATCGAGACCGAATAGGCTGAAACAAAACTCAATTCCTCCTCGTCGCCTTGATAAAAAATCCCCGCGTCCTGAAGCGACGGACGAAACGGATAGGCCGAGCGAATGTAGCTGCCGAGCAAATCCATGACCGAACGCAGATGCTGATTTTTTTCAAAAACCGCCTGAGTTTTTTGCGACGCAGCCTGACCCAGCGACATAGCCCCATAAAGAATCGTTCCCAAAAGCGCGAAGAGCGAGAGCGCCAGCATGACCTCGATGAGCGTGAATCCGGCGCGCGCCGAATTGTTTTTGAGCGAGTCCACCATCAATTCTGTTTTCGCGCCAGACGCAACGTCTTTAATTCCACGCGCCGTTCCCGGCCGCCGTCATCCACCATCACATCCAGGGCAACTTCTTTGAGCTCCAAATTCGCTCCAAGCGTAAGCGCCGTCGACGAATCGCGCACCGTCTGCACCTGTAATGTCCAGCGCGCGCGCTCCTGATAGGTACCCTTCTCTGCGCCATCTTCCAATTTCGGTCGGGCCAAGATGCCGTCCATAATTTGGCGCCCGTAAGCGAGCGCCTCAGTTTGCACCGAGCTGCGCGCGCCCAATCGCAGCCCTACAGAGAACAGCTCCAACAGGGTAACCACGCCGATGCCGACAATCGTCATGGCCACCACCACTTCAAGCAGTGTAAAGCCTGCGACGCGACCTCGATGGCTAGATTTGCAAGTCATGACTTATCGTCGTGCAGAATTTCGACCCGTCCGGTCAGCGCATGCAAACGAATAGCGTACACCGCGCTCTCACCGCCGACTCGGATCGTGCCTCCCAAGTTGCTGCCGTTAGGAAAAAATAAAAACTGCCGCAAGTCGCGCTCGGTGGTTTCACCACCCTCGACGGCGATAAATTTCGTGTTCGCGGCGAGCTGGATCTCGCGCTCGTCCGCTGCAAAATACGAGTTGCCGGAAAGGTTCAGGGTCAGCTGTTGAGGATAACCTTCGGAGCGCGCCCGGTCGCTCAACTCACGGGCAACAGCAGCCAAACCGAGGGCCGTCTGGCGCGCATCGCGATTCTTTAAACCTTTGTCGATGGCAGGCAGCGCAATAACACTGCTAATCCCCAAAAGCACTAGAACCAGCATGAGCTCGATCAGCGAAAAGCCAAGGTCATTTCTCCCAGCTGGCAATATCATGATTGTCTCCTTCGCCGCCTGAAACTCCGTCGGCGCCATAGGAGAGGAGATCGAAGGAGCCATGATCGCCGGGGCTCTTGTAAACGTAGGCTTTCCCCCAGGGATCCAGAGGCACGTCCTTTTTTAAATACGGACCATCCCATTTCTCGACGCTCCCCGGCTTGCGCAATAAGGCATCCAGCCCTTCTTCGCTGCTCGGATAACGACCGACATCGAGGCGATAGGTGTCGAGAGACGTGCTCAAGAGCTCGATCTGAGCTCGCGCTGCTTTGATCTTGGCCTTTTCTTCCTGGCGAATAAACCGCGGTCCGACCAGGGCCGCCAACAGACCGATGATGATCATGACAACAAGTAATTCGATCAGCGTAAAGCCGCTATTGTTCCGCATAAAATTAGAAGGGTAAATCGTTGATACTAAATATCGCCAGCAACATCGAGATCACGACCACGCCGATCACCAGTCCCATGCTGAGGATCAATGCGGGTTCCAAAATCGCTGTCATGCGCTTAGTGGTTCGTTTCACGTCCTGATCATAGTGTTCAGCTACTTCATGCAGCATCGCCTCGAGTTTGCCGGTTTCTTCGCCCACCGAAATCATATTCAACGCCAGGGTTGGAAAAAGACCGCTATCGCCGAGCGGGCGCGCCATGCCTTTTCCTTCGCGCACGCGCACCTGCACCTGGCCGATGGCGTGGGATAGCAAGCGGTTGCTCACCACGCCCTGAACCGTGCCCAGCGCTTCGAGAAGCGGCACGCCGCCTTTGAGCAAAGCCGCCAGCGTGCGCGAAAAACGCGCCGTTTCGAACTTGCGCACAAGCTCGCCCAACAGCGGCAGACGAAGGCAAAGCCGGTCCCATTCAGCCCTTCCTTCCGGTGAGCGCACGTAATAGACCGCACCGATCGTCCCCAGGATCAGACCAATCAAGATCAGCCAGCCATATTGGGTCAGCAACTGACTTAAATCTAGAACAACTTTGGTGATCCAGGGCAGCGCTTGGCCAACGTCTTTGAAAATCAAAGCAAAGCGCGGGATCACATAAACGAATAACACGGTGAGCGATAAACCCGCAGCGCTCGCTAAAATCACCGGATAAATCATCGCCGACTTGATATCTTCTTTGAGCGCCAACGACCGCTCCATATAGTCGGTTAAGTAACGCAGCACCGCGTCGAGAATACCGCCCGACTCACCGGCACGGATCATGTTCACATAGATCTTAGGAAAAACATCGGGATGTTCCCCCATCGAAGCCGCAAGCGACTTACCGGCGCGCACCGCTTCCAAAAGCGTGCGCATGACTTTGGTAAAGTGCTCGCCTTCGATGAGGTTTCCGAGGATCGCCAAACTGCGGTCGAGCGGCAGGCCCGCTGCGAGCAAGGTGCCCAGTTCCTGAGTAAATTGCAGCAGCTGGGTTTGGTTGATGCGCTTGCGCGTGAACAGCGGTCCGCGCCCCTGGCGTCCCGTTACGGTTCCTTCCCGCGGCATGGTGATACGCAGCGGCACACAACCCATCTCGTGCAAGCGCGAAATCACGCTTTGCTCCAAGTCGGCTTCCATGATGCCTTCAATGATCTTGCCGCCTTGCTCAGCGGCGCGGTACTGAAAAAAAGCCATGGGAGTTCTAATTCAAAAAATCTCGGGCAAGCCAAAAAAACCGTTGCGGTTACTAAAAGAACCGCGAGCCCTTAAACCTTGAACGATCTTGTTATGCCTCTTCACGAGTCACACGCAGCACTTCAGCCAGAGTCGTGACTCCGCGCCGGACCTTGTCCCAGCCGTCGATGCGCAACAAATGCATGCCCTGTTGCATAGCGAGAGCGCGAATCGAACCTGCATCGGCGCGTTGAACGATAATTTTGCACATTTCGGAGGTCGCCGGCAGCAGCTCAAAAATACCCAGCCGGCCCAAGTAACCCGTGCCGCTGCACGCTTCGCATCCGACCGGCTCCCACATACTGTGGGCATCGCCCAGCTGCTGCTTCCATTCGGAATCTCGACCATCGACCCCCACCAACGGCACCTCTTTGCGGCAATTTGGGCACAGCCGGCGCACGAGCCTTTGCGCCAGTACGCCCAACAATGACGATGCCAGAAGGTAATCTTGCACGCCCATTTCCAAAAGACGCGAAATCGCGCCTGCGGCATCATTGGTGTGCAAAGTCGAGAACACCAAATGCCCGGTCAGCGCCGCTTGCACGGCGATCTCCGCCGTCTCGGCATCGCGGATTTCACCGACCATGATAACGTCAGGATCCTGACGGACAATCGAGCGCAGGCCGTTCGCAAACGTAAGCCCGATCTGCGGCTTTACTTGAATCTGATTGACCCCCGACAATTGATACTCCACCGGATCTTCGATGGTGATAATTTTTTTTCCCGGATCATTGATTTTTTCCAGAGCGCCGTAAAGCGTTGTGGTTTTGCCGCTGCCCGTAGGGCCGGTGACGAGAATCATACCGTGCGGCTTGGTGATCATTTCGTTGAAGATCTGCAGGATACCGGCGGGAAAACCGAGCAAATCGAGTTGGGTAAAAATTTGTGAGCGTTCCAGCAACCGAATGACGACGCTCTCTCCATAAAGCGTCGGCACCGTGGAAATCCGCAGATCGACATCTTTGCCGGCCAGACGGATCTTAATGCGGCCATCCTGCGGCAAACGGCGCTCGGCGATATTTAACTGCGCGAGAATTTTTAAGCGGGAGATCACCGCCGCTTTCAACTGCCGCGGTGGCGATTCAACTTCGTGCAAAATGCCGTCAATGCGGTAGCGAATCTTGAGTTGGTTTTCGAAAGGCTCGATATGAACGTCCGACGCGCGGCTCTCCAGCGCGCGCACGAGCATCTGATTAACCATGCGAATGACCGGCACTTCCGAAGCCATGTCGCGCAGGTGCGCCACGTCTTCATCATCCACCGCGCCTTCTATTTCGCGCGCCGCCGACGGCTGCGCACTATCGCTAGCGCTGCCATTGCCGAACAGGGCCTCGATGCGAACGGTAATGTCTTTGTCTTTGGCGAGCACCGGTCTTACTCTCAGTCCGGTCGCGACTTCCAAGGCATGAAGCCTGGAGAGTTCGAGGGGATTGCTTGTGGCAACGATCAAGTCGCGCCCTTCGATCTTTACGGGCACAACATGGGCGGTTCGTAAGAACTCTGCGATGCCGGAGGGGAACTCGATCGACAGGGGCGTCGTCGGTTGATCCTTCAACGAAATCAAAGGCAAAGCGTAATGGTCCCGCAACACCGGCAACAGATCGTCCTCTGATAGGAGACCCATCTCGACAATCAGACGGGTGAGCGGAGCTTGCTGCTCTTGCTGGAGCCTGACCACTCGCTCCATCTCATTGTCCGAAACCAGTCTTTGATCGATTAATTTTTGCGCCAGGTTGGAGTATTGCTCCATATCATCTTACCGCTTACCGCGTTCGGTCGGCGCGCTCGTAATCGTCTTCTAACCGCACTACGTCGTCCAATTCAGGCGTAGAGACTTCCAGCACATCGCTGTCCTCGATGGCGGTCATCCGATGTCGCATGAGCGGAGTAATATGGAGACAGTCGCCGGTTTTTAGATCGAGCACGATTCTCTCGCCCTCGACTTCGGTCTCGACTTGGAGGCAGCCCGACAGCAAACGAATGGTCTCATCTTTGACGTTATGATACTGATAGCTCAGCCGATGACCTTTGTTGATATGGAGGATTTTTCCCACATATCGTGCAGTGTGCGCCCAAATGAGTTCATAACCCCAAGGCTTCTGGACCGTAGTTGCCTGGTGCAATGATTCGTTGTTCATCGGATTGGGCGGATCATAACAAATAATCCCAGCCGGGGAAACTCAGCGGGTTTTTCTGACACCTGATCCAGTCTTTTGGTCAGCAAGCAACATCAAGGCCAGTAACGTAAAGCAAAAAAGACGCGTTTCATGATGGTGGAATGCGACATCGCTTAGCCCGCACACCATCAACGCAACCGCTGATGCGGCTAATCCGAGCGTCAAGATTCTATCGTCACCGTTGACGCGCCGCGCGGCGCGCACGGTGCAGCTCAGGGCAGATCCTAACAGCCATCCAAACGCGCCTAGACCGACAACTCCCGTGCCGGCAAACAGTTGCAGATAGAGATTATGAGCGTGCCAGATCGGCTCGTTAAATTCGGATTCGCTGTCTGTCCTGGCGCGAATCGCCGCTTTCAGCTTGCCACGGCCATAGCCCACGCCAAGAACCGGATGGCCAATACCGATGCGAAGGGTGTCGCGCATGACCTGCATACGGTCCGTGACCGCAGCGTCAGCGCCAACCTTTAACACACTGCCAACGCGCGCCCGGAGCGGTTCGACAAAAAGTATCAGCAGCGCTGCAATCGCCGCCAGGGCGATAATCTCCTTGCGCGCACCCAAAGCTAACGCCAAAAAAACAAGCGCCACCGCCAAACCGAACCAAGCGCCGCGCGAATAGGTCAACAGCCACGCAGCGACCTGGGCGCAGCAGCAAACGGCGGCCAGCAGACGCGACCAATCTTTGGCGCAGATCGTAACCACGACAGAGAGTGGAATACTCATGGCCAACAGATGGCCGGCAGTGTTGGGATGATCCAAAGGATAGCCCAATCGCTGTGTCAGGTTGAACTCTAAAATGAGCGGGTCTGCCATAACTCCGCGCGCCAGTAACAAAGCGGGGACAATCCCAAGCGCAAGAATTAGCAAGCGCTGGCCTTTATCGTCGCGAAAAAGGTCCAACACCATTATGCAATGCATCACGGCAAAAAAAAGATAGCGGTAGTCGCCTAAATCGCGCAGGTTCGGGAGCAGCGAAGCAGAGACGGCGCCGAAAAAAACCAGCAACGGCAGCACAGCGCGCACAGGAGCGACGGGGTTCGATAGTTTGTGATCACGAGCCCAAATGAGCAGCTTCCAAGTTAGCCAGAAAAAGAAAGTTGTTCGTGAAACGCTCCAGGCGCTCATGCCGGAGAGCGATGTTTCGATTCGTCCCGCGCCGATCAAGAAAATGGCGACACACAGAGAAATGCGCAGGCCGCGTTCCCACCACTGGACCAGACGGTCCATGGCAGGAATCAACTGATCCATGATTTGGCGACGCTCAGAACCGAGCGCAGGAACGAAAGATTCGCGGACATCAATGAGCTAGTTTCGAAAACCGCCTAAAAGCGTGAGCGTTAAAATTTTCACATCGCGCCAAACCGACCAGCGCTCAATGTAATCGATATCATGGGCGATCCTGGATGGCAGCGAGGTATTGCCGCGCCAGCCGTTTATTTGCGCCCAGCCGGTCATGCCGGCTTTGACTTTATGGCGAAGCATATAGCCGGGAATCGATTTGCGAAATTCCTCGATCAGCGGCGGGCGCTCCGGACGCGGGCCGACCAGACTCATTTCGCCCTTCAAGACATTGAATAGCTGCGGCAGCTCATCGAGGCTGGTTTGGCGCGCCCAACGTCCCACTGAGGTAACACGGGGATCGTTTTCGGCCGCCCACACCGGCCCGGTGCTGCGCTCGGCATCTTCGACCATGGTACGAAACTTGAGCATTTCAAAGCGTTGACCATCGAGACCCATGCGCTCTTGGCGGTAGAGTACCGGCCCCGGTGAAGTAAGTTTGATCGCGGCCGCGACGAAAAGCATCAGCGGCGCGGATAATATGATAGCAAAACCGCCGAGCACAACGTCCATGGAGCGCTTGAGGATCGAATTCCAGCCGTAAAGCGGCGAGCTTTGCAGCGTCATGATCGACAGACCCTCGAACTCTTCTATACTGCCGCGCAGCTTTGCCAGGGCGCCCAGATCCGGAACGAAGTGCACCGTCACGGGTTCATCGCCCAACCAGCTTTGAATCTCCGGCAACCGCCCCGCCTGCTCCAAAGGCAGCGTCACAAAAACCTGATCGATGTCACCCGCGCCAATGAATTCTCTTAGCTCGCCTTCGTTCCTGATTAACTCGGGGTTTCCAGGCAAACCTTCGGCGCTTGTAGGCGGGATGAGATACGCGGCAGCGACCTTAAGCCCGAGGTTGCGGTACCACTCCAGCTTGGCTACCAGTCGCCGGATCTCCGGGGCCGTTCCGATCACCACAACATGACGCAAGTTATAGCCCCGGCGGCGCAAAAACCGCACCCCTTCGCGAAAAACCAGATGGCTTAGGTTTAGAAAAAATAGACTCGCGCACCAGAACAGCAGCACGACGATGCGCGACAGGACTAAATCACGAGTGATGAAGACAATGCCAAGAAAAGTGAGCAGCGCCAAAACCGACGCCTTGATAAGGTCGACAAACTCCCGGCCGTGGGTTGAAATCCGCCGCGGACGGTAGAAATCCATCAACCGGAAAACCATCGTCCAGACGCACACAATCAACAACCAGGCAACGAGATAGTGTTGAAAGTCAAAAACTTCCGGGCCTGGAAAAAGATCCGAATAAAACCGGGTCCAATAGGCGAGCCACCAGGCTATGCTGACAAAAAATAGATCGCCGATCAGCATCAGACTCTTGAAAAATTCGTTGTAGCGTTTCAACATTCGCGCGACTCAAGAAGTTCGCTGCCGGAGCTTTTCAGCGACGAACTCTGCGATTCGGTTTTTGAATTGCACTCGGGAAAATCTGTCCGCATGGCGGCGAATCCTCGCCGGCTCGAAAACGCCGCTGTGCTGCTCAAAGTATCGAACCGCTTCGGCAAGGCTTGTTGGCGTTGGTTCTCTGAAGAATATCCCGGTCGGAAACGGCGCCTCCGGCATAGCCCGATCGAACCCGACTACGCTTTCCAATACGCCGCCCTTGCCGAAGGCGATCACCGGCCGTCCGCTCGCCTGAGCTTCCACCGCCACAATGCCAAAATCTTCTTCCCCTGGAAAGACCACGGCGCGGCAACAGGCATAAAGTTTGGTCAGAACTTCATCATCCACCCAACCGAGAAACTGGATTCTCGGCCCGGCGCGCCTTTGGAGTTTCGCCCGCAGCGGGCCATCGCCGACGATTTTCAATGGCAGGCCCAATTGATCGAACGCATCGATCGCAAGATCAATGCGCTTGTAGGGCACCAAAGCGCTAACGATGAGATAGTAAGACGCGGGCGTGCTATCGGCATAAAAGCGGGTCAAATCCACCGGCGGATAAATCGTGGTCGCGTGGCGGCCATAAAGCATGCGAATTTTTTCTGCGACGTTATTCGAATTGGCGATAAACGAGTCGACTCGGTGCGCCGAGCGCACATCCCACGTCTGCAGATAGCGCCGGCACAGCGCCATGCCAAACCGAGGAAGCAAGGCGCTGTCCGCGCCAAAATACGCTTGGTGTTGATCCCATACATAGCGCATGGGCGCGTGAATGTAGGCAATGTGCAATGCGCTGTGGGGAAAAACTCCCTTAGCGACACAATGGCTACTCGAGAGAACCAAGTCGTAGGAGCTAAGATCGAAGCTTTCAATCCCGCGGGGAAAAAGCGGCAAAAAATAACGGTACGCCCGCTCTATGCCCGGCAGCCGGTCCAGCCATGATGCGTGAATGTTCATGTCCCGGATAGTGCGGCTAATTTTCTCGGGGCAATAAACGAGGGTAAAAAGATCGGCCTGGGGATATAGCTCGCAGAAAACCTCGAGGCACTTTTCACCTCCTCGCATGGCGGTTAACCAATCGTGAACTAAGGCTACTCGCATTCGCCGTTATCCCATCCGCAGCGAAGATTATGAGCGGCTGGTAAAACTATTTGTGCCATCCTTTTTGCCACCAGCAGGCCCTTATGCTATCACGTTGCGATCTATGTTGGACCTGATCGATTTGGGTTGCCCGCTTTTGCGCACTTCTTTTTTCGAGCAAGCGATCACGACTTTCGGTTACTTTGGTCATGCCGCTGTGGGCGGCACAATTGGCGTAGCATTGTTGGCTCATGGGTATTTAAATAACCATGAACGAAACAAACGCGCCGGTATTGCCATCATCGCCGCTTTGATCATTACCGGCGCCGTGAGCGAAGTTTCGAAACACACCATCCAAATGCCCCGGCCCAGAGTTCGCTCAAGCTACGGCTTCCCTTCGGGGCATACCACGACCGCTTTCAGTTTAGCCAGCACGCTAGCGGTGACATTCCCGGCTCTGAGCCCCCTGTTTTTTATCTTGGCGGTTTTGACCGGCATTTCCCGGATGTACCTGCGAGCCCACTTCACTGTAGACGTCATCGGCGGCATGATCGTTGGACTGGTTGTCAGTTTTCCGATTGCAAAGAAAATCATACCCGAGGCAGGCAGTTGCAATCGCGGCGTATTCGGTCTTCTCGGCTGGATCATCGGACTAACGCTCGGGGTGGCCGGTTTAGCGTTTTTCCACTCTGGAGAAAAGAATATTGCCGCCTACATGCATTTGCCGAATACGACCGCGAACACCCCGGCTATCGCTACGTTCGACTTCGGCACTGCCCAAGCAAGGGCTTCAATGAAATACGGCTGGTCGGGAGACGAAAAGTGGGAGGGCGATAAACGGACCGTTGTCTGGGCCACGGGCCTAGCATCGGAGATTATTATCCCCTTGCCGACCGCACAAGACTATCGTTTCCGCATGAGCGCGTTTCCCTATTCGCCCAAAGGGCCGGCCTGTCAACGGGTAGAAGTCAAAGTCAATGATACAGTTGTGGCTAAAGTATTATTGGAGCAGGGCTGGCATGAGTATGAATTCAGGGTTCCGAAAAGCACCGTGCAGGCAGGCCCGAACACCGTACAGTTTTTCTATGATTACGCCGAACCGCCGAAACTGCGCGGCAAAAACCTCGACGAGCGACCATTAAGCGTCGCCTTCGATACACTTCAAGCGTCCGCTCAGAATTAATCTCACTCAGACCTAGTGTGTAAAACGAGATTGCTTGTATTCAAAACGGAGAGAGCCTCGATTAAACAACCAACACGGCTGGCGTCGTCTTGCAGCCTGCGTTCGCACGAATAATGTTAGCTGTTAAGTAAGTCAAGGTGAGTGTTTATTAAAACGTAAGGGAAGCTTCGCGCCAAAAAAAAGGGCTAGGAGTAAACTCCTAGCCCTTTTTGTCTTCGTTATTGTTTGACTACGCGCGCTGCCGGATCAAAACGCCAACTCCGAACAATCCGATTACCATAAGAAAGAGCGTCGACGGTTCGGGCGTAATTCCATCCGCTCGCGGAATTCCTCGGGCCGAAATGCTCGCAGACCAGGACGCACTCTGATCGCCAGCGCAACCCGTCGACGTCGCATCGGCAACGCAGGAACCGTTGGCCGTCCATCTTATATTGAATATGGACTCGTCGAAGCCGTTGCCTGTTACTGTGCCCGCTCCCCGAAATTCCAATGAGTCGTCGCAACCAAATAGATCGCAGGTAAAATCGCCGCGATCGACGGTATCAAAACTCGTAATCGTGAAAGCGAAGCCATTGTACTGGAATACTAAAACGGGTGCCGTACCGATGGTAAAGTCACTAGCGCCGCCATTCGCTATCAGCACCGATGTGCACGTACCAAATGATCCCGTGCAGCCGTTGGCAAGTGTAATCCCGGCTCCGTTAAGCACATCAATATTGCTAAGTTGCGACACGACCGAAGTGGTTTGCCCCAAAGATGGCAAATTGAACCCGTCGCTAAACGAAATACTTCCGTTAATCGAAACTGCGAATGCTGGCGCTGCGCTGCCTATCAGAAAGAGGCCAATCGCAATCGACAGTAACCTTTTCAGTCTCTTCATTCGGTTTACTACCTTTCCAAAGGTTGAATACCCCATAAGTGTTTCGATTTATAGCAATGACAGTGCCATTACTAAGTGCTTGATTACAAACGTTTTCAAATTCCTTTTGGAGACTAAAAGTCTTTCCAGCACATTGGGATCCTAAGCTTAGAATTCCACGTGGACAAGTTGTCGCG
>JADMIO010789667.1_pt1 | contig 104692 bp, 98 predicted proteins | sample 8958161 | NCBI WGS metagenome assembly JADMIO01 (sample SAMN16585339, study PRJNA669376) | soil metagenome | isolation source: Crop rotation soil | place: USA: Cullars Rotation, Alabama | collected 2011 | reverse complement strand
GCGACAACTTGTCCACGTGGAATTCTAAGCTTAGGATCCCAATGTGCTGGAAAGTAACGGTGTTAAAGAATGGGATATTAATCTTGGCGGAACTGACCAGGATTTCTTTTATAATGCTGCTGAAACCTCTGACGGGGGACTAATAGCTGTAGGAAGTACCAATTCTCCGGTAAGCGGAAATATTTCTGACCCATCTCATGGGGGGCCTGATATGTGGGTGGTAAAATTATCTTCAATCGGAACTATCCAATGGCAAAAAAGATATGGGAGTGACCAGGTGGATGTTGGAAGTTCAGTAATGGAATTGCCTGGTGGCGGTTATGCCATTGGCGGGCATACAAATTCTAATCAGGGACAGGATGTAAGCGAACCTTCATACGGGAGCTTTGATTTTTGGTTGGTGCGCCTTGATGCAAGCGGAAATAAATTATGGGATAAGCGTTATGGTGGCAGTGATATAGAATCGGTAAGTAAAATAATGCCTGCTGCTGCAAATGGATTTATGCTTGTTGGCTCAACTTTTTCACCTGTAAGCGGAGTAAAGACCCAGCCGAATTATGTGGCAGGAAAATCAGATATGTGGTGGGTGCTTGCAGATGCAAGCGGAAATAAAATATGGGATAAAGTAAGAGGAAGCCTTGAAGATGATGTGGGAATAAAGGCGCTCCATACCAGCGATAGTAATTATCTTGCTGCCTCAATGGATTATGCAAACGCAGGAGCTGATAAATCGGAAAACTCTTACGGAGTAGAAGATTTTTGGGTAATTAAATTTGACCCTTCACTGAATACCCTATGGGACCACTCGGTTGGCGGAAATTCCAATGAAGATGAAGGCGGAAACCTTGCACAAATGGCGGATGGTGGTTATTTAATTTCAGGAACTTCCTATTCCATACCGGGTTTTTGGAAAACACAAACAAATGCAGGTCCTGAAAATACCTGGGTTGTAAAAGTGAATGCTCAGGGAAATAAAGTCTGGGATAAAACAATTTTAACAGGATACGCGCATGATGAGGCAGGTTTTGCCATTCAGCTTGTTGACGGCTGCATTATAATTGCTAACGAGGGTGATGCTATAATTGGAGGAGAAAAAACAGATGACTCATATAACTTCGACTACTGGTGTATTAAATTTTGCGACACAACATTTGCTCCGCTGCCTGTCGAGTTAATTTCTTTTACAGGAAAAGCTGATGATGATAAAAATATTTTATCATGGTCAACAGCAAGCGAAATTAATAACGATTATTTTACTCTGCTAAAAAGCAGCAGCGTAAATAAATTTCAGCCCATCAAAAAAATAAACGGAGCAGGTAACAGCACCCAAACTTTATACTATTCTTTCACTGATGAGAATCCTTTTACAGGAATAAATTATTATCAGCTTCAGCAAACTGATTACAACGGAAACAATTCTTTCTCAAAAATAATTTCAGTTAATAATGCAGGAAAAGTAAATCCGCTAATAGTTTTTCCTAATCCTGCAAAAGATAAATTTTCTTTAAAAATTTTCGCAGAAGAAAATTCAAATGGTTCAGTAGAAATTTATAATGCACTTGGAAAAAAGATTTTGCTGATAAATAGTTTTTTTACGAAAGGAACCAACGAAATTCAAATCACTGAAAAGCTCGCAGCAGGAATTTTTCTGGTGAAACTCTCTACGGATTATACGCAACAAACCCATAAACTTATAATTAATTGAAATGAAAAAAATTTACACACTATCCCTTACTATTCTTTTTGCAGCCTTAACAGCAGGAAATTTGTATGCCCAAAACACCGCATGGAAATTTTACCGGCCGGGAAATACAGGTGTGGGTGGTGATTATTTTAATGCTATGACAATTGATAGTGCAGGCAACAAATGGTTTGGTGCGTTTATGCCTTACCATGATAATGGCTCGCTCACGATGTTCAACGATTCTTTTTTTGTAAACTATTCTGACATTGACGGATACATACCGTGGTATGAATCCTTTACGGTTGAAATTGACCATGCAGCACGTGTCTGGTTTGGAACTAAATTCGGGTTGAGTATTTTTGACCAATTGAACGGCACGTGGACGACCTACACTTCGTCCAATAGTCCATTAAATCCTGACGGAGTATATGATGCAGCTTTTGATTCGCAAAATAATGCATGGCTGGTCACAGGCGACCAATTGCAAACATTAAATTACCTTGTAAAATTTGATGGGGCAACATGGACAACTTTACTTATAAATAATCAAGCCGGAATCAGTCCAATTTCAGTAGCGGTGGACCACAGTGACAATATATGGGTAGGCACCCAGGGAAATTCTCTTTATCGGTATGATGGAACAACATGGACGCATTATGTACCTTTTAACCAGGTTAGCAGTGATTATATATATGATATAGATGTGGACAGCAGTGGCACCGTTTGGTGCGCGTCAGATTTAGGTGTTGATTTTTTTAATGGAAGCACGTGGCAGCACTATAATGACCAGAATTCAACAATACCATTTGGTGATGCTAAGAGTATTGATGTCAGGGGAAATAAAATTCTTGTCGGTATAGATGCATCCGGAGGACAAGCGTTGTTTGAATATTTTAACGGAACATCGTGGTCACAATATGATGTGCAGGCTCCATCATTTCAAAATAATTGTAAGGAGGTGGCTATTGACAATGATGGAACATTGTGGGTTATCGGCTGGGGATATGCAGAGCATTTTAACCCTTTCACATCTCAACATCATTATTTCGATTCATTCACAACCAGCTTTAATGATATGAACTTTCAATCGCTTTTTATTGATTCTAAAAACAGAAAATGGATTGCATCCGATGGGACAGGTGTAAGCATGTGGGATGGAACTAACTGGTATGTTAACGGACGAGGAGTTTATGGAGGCGGTTTCAATCCGTTGTGGTTAAATTATCCTGATATTACTCAAGGTACTGTCGGTGGTGAGGACATTTGCGAAGACCCTTTTGGAAACATCTGGATTACTTATAATGATTTTGACGGTTCGATAGTAAAGGTTCCTAATGGTGATTTAACAGACACAGCAGCATTTGAGTATTTTAACACTGCAAATGCAGGAGTGAATCTTTCACAAACAAATAAAATAAAATCGAACAATACAGGTGATATTTGGGCGGGAAGTGCATTTACAGGAATCAGCATTTTCAATCAGGCTTCGCAAACATGGAGTCATGTAACAAGCACCGTATATACTAATGCTGGCGTATGGGATTTAGAGCCAGACAATGGAAATGGCATGTGGGTCGCTACAGGAATTGGTTTGTATCATTTTGACGGAATAAATTGGACAGTATTTAATTCCTCCAATTCGGGATTGACCTCCGATTATGTAACTGATATAGATAAAGACAGCCAGGGAAATTTATGGCTTGCCACAACACAAGGGCTTGTAAAATATAATGGGACTGTATTTACAATTTATACCGAAAGCAATAGCGGTTTGCATGGCGATTTGGTTTCAGGTGTGGCTATCGGACCGGGTGATACTATTTATGCATCTTCTGCCAACATTTTTGCTTTCCCTGCTTATGGTGGCGTTAGTATTTTTGATGGTATTAATTATTGGGATAGTCTTACAGTAAGTAATTCAGACTTGCCTGCTTACAGAACCACATGGCTTGATTTTGATACGCTCGGAAATTTATGGATGAACGTTGTGGACAGCGCCATTGCAGTTTATTTGCGAGGTAATGTTTCAACGGGAATTATAAAGGATAATCTTTCTCAGGCACGTAACTCACCTAAATTATATCCTAACCCTGCAACGAATGAAATAAATTTATCAGGAATAAATTTGAATGCTGGCGATAAAATACAAGTTATAAATACTGTTGGAAAAATAGTTTATCAAACCATTGTTGCGCCTCGGAATTTGAACTTAAAAATTAAAACTGTCAACTTTCCAGCGGGAATATATTTTGTTAAGATTAACAGTGATAAAAAATTATATTCAAATAAATTTATAAAAGAATAGCAGTGAAAAAATATTTACATGTACTGTACATTTTTTATTTTTTTTCAATGCGGCTGACAGCGCAGAATATTTGTCCAAATGGAAATTTTGATAATTATACCACTTCGCCATATGACTACGCGCAAACGTGTTTTGCATCAGGCTGGGTAAGTCCGAGCGGAACATGCTTTCTCATCCCCGGAACAGGCAGCCCGGATTATTATAATACCAATGGTTCCGGTGGCGCTGACCCGCCTAACACCTGGTGGGCAACCGTTATGCCTCACAGTGGTGGTGGAATGGAAGGATTTGTCACATGGTATGCTAACAGTACTCCGGACTACCGTGAATATATTTCAAGGCAGCTAAGCTCATCAATGATTCCCGGTACACAATATGAAATTTCCTGCTGGGTAACCAATGGAGTCAGCTCACTCCATGATGTGGGAACAGACAAGCTTGGATTTTATTTTTCCAATTCAATTCCTGTACAAAATTTGGGTGACCCTATTAATGTAACTCCCCAGGTAGAAATGTCAGCCATTTTTTATTCAACTACATGGCAGCTCATAACCTTTTATTATACAGCAACGGCTGCTTATGATTTTGTCACGATAGGAAATTTTCATGATGATGCAAATACAAATACTACGGCATTCGGACCAAGTGGTTATGGTTGCTATGTTTTTATAGATGACGTGGTGATAAAACCTGCCACACCTTTACCGGTAGAACTTGTATCGTTCAATGCTTACAAGGAGGAAAAGAATATCATAATAGAATGGACAACAGCAACCGAAACAAACAATAATTATTTCACAGTTTTAAAAGGCGTAAGTGCAAGTAATTTTCAATCTATCGCCCAGATTACTGGTGCAGGTAATAGTACTCAAACTTTAAATTATTCCTTCACCGACATAAAGCCTTTGGAAGGTATAAATTATTATCAGCTTAAACAAACCGATTACAATGGGCAGAATTCTCTTTCAAAAATAATTGCAGTTCACAATACATCATCCAAAATTAATTCTTTACTTATTACTCCTAATCCGGCAACAGAAGAAATTAATATTCCAGGAAATTTTAATATTGGAGATAAACTGCAAGTGGTTAATGCTTTAGGAAAAATAATTTTTCAAAAAGAAATTTTGCAAGCAACCTCAAACTTCAGACTGCAGACTTCAAACTTTCCTCAAGGTATATATTTTGTCTATGCCATAAATGGAAATATTTTTTATTCCAATAAATTCACAAAACAATAATTCATGAAAATAAAATTTCTTTTCATTATAATCTTTTTTACAGAAATATCTTTCAGTCAGAATCCATATATAAAACAATGGGACAAAAGATATGGAGGTTTGGAACCGGACCTTGTGACTTCTTTAATTCTCACTGATGATGGAGGATTTATTGCCGGTGGTTTTTCCTTTTCTGATTCAAGCGGAGATAAAACACAAAATAACTGGGGTGGAACAACCTATGCAGATTTCTGGTTGGTGAGAACAAACAGCTTTTGCCAGAAACAATGGGATAAACATTATGGAGGAACAGGCACCGATACACCTTCTGAAATTATCAAAACAACTGATGGCGGTTACATACTGCTTGGCTCCTCTAACTCTGGAGCCAACGGTGATAAAACACAACCTGCATGGGGAACATCAACAGATTATTGGATTGTAAAAACTGATTCCGCAGGTAATAAATTGTGGGATAAAAGATACGGAGGAACAGATAATGATTATGGATCAGGTATTGTGCAGCTTGCTGATGGAGGTTATGTGATTGCGGGAACAAGCTATTCAGGTATCGGGGGCAATAAAACCCAGGCAAGCTGGGGAAGCAGTGATTACTGGGCTGTCAGGATTGATGCTGTAGGAAATATTATCTGGGACAAAAGATTCGGAGGAACAGATTCAGAAGATTTAGAAATTCTTCTTCTGACTAATGATGGTAATTTTTTATTAGGAGGAACATCACGGTCCGGTATAAGTGGGGATAGAACAGAAAACTCCAGAGGATTCGATGATTATTGGATTATAAAAATTGACACACTTGGTACTAAAATTTGGGACAAACGTTTTGGTGGCAACCAATCTGATGAATTAAAAAACTTGCTGCAAACACCAGATGGCGGATATTTATTAAGTGGAAATTCTTCTTCTTTAGCCGGACCGGATAAATCACAAAGCCCATTTGGTAATTATGATTTCTGGGTTTTAAAAATTAATGGTGCCGGCATAAAGCAATGGGATAAAATTTATGGAGGAACGGATAAAGAAGAACAGGAAGGAACTCTCATTAAAACTTTTGATAATAATTATGTAATATCCGGAAGCTCTTATTCTCCCATCAGTGGAAATAAAACGGAAGCAAATCTTGGGTTCGAGCAGGCATGGCTGATGAAATTTGATTCTTTAGGAAATGTAGTTAACGATAAAACAATTTTTACCATTGACCATGATGAGCAAACCAAATTGGTTGAATCTGCTGATGGATGCCTGGTGCTTGCTATTCAAAGCGGGGCGATGCCCGGTGGATATAAAACCGAACCTTCCTGGGGTGGCTTTTATTTTGATTATTGGATGATAAAAATGTGTGATACGACAGCAACAACTTCTATAATTTCTTTCACGGAAACACAATCGCGTGTTTCAATTTTTCCAAATCCGGCTAATGATTTTATCACTTTATCTTTTAAAAATAAAAATCATAATTTTAATGTTGAAATAATTAATACACTCGGCAAAACAGTTCTATCAACACTAACTCAATCCCAAATTAATATTTCAAAATTGCATTCGGGAATATATTTTATGAAAATCACTGAAGGAAAAAATATTTATTTCAATAAGTTTATAAAGGAATAAATTTTAAAGATGGTCTTCCGTATTTTCGGATAAATATTTTTCGTCAAGTATATTGCGCTGATGGTTTAAATTATCAAAGTAATAAAATCTGCCCATTCTGTACAAAGATTTGGTTCCTGCAGTGGAAACGATTATTATACGCGAACAGGATAATGCAATCAGGAAAATTTATCAGGCAGCCTTAAAAAACTCACAGTTAAAAAATGAATTTGCCAGAACTTGACCATTTAAAGAATAAAGAGCAAATCTTAACTGACATGTACGAAAAACTGATTGCTGAACTGCAAAAGTTCGGACTATTAAAAATTGAACCTCACAAAACCAGTATTCATTTGGGCAATCGTTTTGGTTTTGCCGGAGTTTATACTCGTAAAGATTACATTAACCTTGAAGTGCATCTCAATTACAAACTCGCAAGCAAGAGAGTTGCGAAAGTTGAACAGGCTTCTGCCAATCGCTTTCATCACACCATTAAACTTTTCAATCCGAAAGAAATTGACAAGGAACTTTTGGTTTGGCTGAAACAGGCTTACGACCTTAAAAAATAAATGACTATGACCAACATTTTAAAAGGTGTTATTGCAGGAACAATCTTCGGCATTGTTTCGCTCATTCCAATGTTATTTATCCAAATTAAAGAAAAAGAAAAAGCAATAGTTGCTTCCTTTATAAATCGTTTTACAATTGGATTTGTAATATTCAACATGGAACTTGGAATTGGCGAATGGCTGAAAGGAGGCTTAGTCGGTCTTTTTATGAGCTTACCTGCTGCAATCGTTTCTGGTAAGTACCCGCCCATCATTGTACTGGGAGTTGTTGGAGGAATTATTTGTGGATTGTTAGTGTAATTCAAATAATTTTTTAGTATCACGGTATCAAATCTCTTAATAAATGATACCATGATACCAAATTAACCTGAATCAACCTTCCCGAAAAACTGCCGCCCTCTGAAAAACACGCTCAACGCTCCGCCCCCCCTCTGCCTTCCCATGCGCTCGCTTCGCTCGCGCCCCGTGCAAGTCAATCCCTATTCCTCATTAAACATTTTCTTAATCCCCAACTTTTTCATCTTAGAACTTAAAGTTGTAGGAGGCACATTCAATAATTCAGCAGCTCCTCCGGCTCCCCATATTTTGCCATTTGTTTTTTTCAATATAGATAAAATATGCTCCCTCTCATTCTCATGAATTGTTTTGACATGAAGACCCTCATCTTGCGGTGCGTCATCTTTCAAATTCATTACCGGTAGTTCAATATCTTCAATGGTTGAACCTTTCGCAAGCAGAACACTTCTTTCAATCATGTTTTCTAATTCACGGATATTACCGGGCCAGCTATAAGCATTTAATTTGTTATTGACTTTATTTGACACACCGGATATTTTTTTTCCTGCTTTCCTGCTAAATATTGATATGAAATGTAAAACAAGTGCTTGAATAGCTTCTCTACGTTCGCGTAAAGGTGGCAGTGTCACCGGAAAAACGTTAAGGCGGTAATATAAATCCAGGCGGAACCGTCCCTCTGCCACTTCCTTCTCTAAGTTCCTGTTTGTTGCAGCAATAATGCGAACATTGATTTTGACAGGTGCTTTACCGCCAATAGATTCTATTTCTTTTTCCTGGAGAACCCTTAATAATTTTACCTGCATGTCCATCGGCATCTCTCCTATTTCGTCCAAAAAAATAGTGCCGTCATGTGCTTTTTCAAACTTTCCCATTCTCTTATCAGTTGCCCCGGTAAATGATCCCTTCTCATGTCCGAATAATTCAGATTCAATTAACGAAGGAGGCAATGCTGCACAGTTCACTTTAACAAATGCTTTTCCTTTTCGCGGTGAAAGGTTGTGGATGCAATCAGCAATCCTTTCTTTTCCTGTACCGCTTTCTCCAAGTATCAATACTGAAGTATCGAAAGGAGATACCTGTGCAATATGATCAAATACATCCAACATCAAAGGGCTATTCCCGATAATTCCGCTGAAGCCTGCCAGATGGGAATTGTCTGCAGGTGATTGCAGAATTTCATTTTTTAAAGGTTTATTGGAAATAGTGATCTTTTCAGACAGCAGCATTTGCTCAATGCTTTTTGTTATGGTTAGCTGCAAACGATTAAATAAATCAATGTGTTCAGCACGATATGTTTCTGGTTTCCTGCTATAAAAACAAAAGCTGAATTGTTCTTCGTTATTTAGCTGTAATGGCAGCACAAGTTGAGATTTCAGTTGAAATGTTTCCTTAAATAATCTTTTAAGAGAACGGTTGCGTGTAATACTTTCAAATGAATCTTTGTTATAAAAATTAGGGGCTATTTCCTTTCCGTTAGCAGCCTGAAGCTTTATTAATTCATCCATTGTCAATCCTGTAATGGTTAATAATTCTTTAGTACCGATCAGTTGGTATTCATTGAAACCTATCCTCAAAAAACTACAACCGGTAAAAGAAATTTCTCCCATGTTATTAAATCCTGCTGCCAGGTAATCAAATGGAATATGTTGTTGAAGCAATGTGCCGATTGTCAGAAGTTTTTGTTTCCAGTCGGTATTATCGGTGATAGTTTTTTCCAACTGCTTTTGCAATTCAATTTCTCTCTTGTACTTTGATTCAAGACTATGTTCATGACGATACTCTGCGATTTCCAATGTAACCAATAAGTCTTTTTCACGAAATGGCTTTACAATAAACCCGTACGGCTCTGTTCTTTTGGCGTCAGACAATATTTCCTCATTTGAATTTGCGGAGAGATAAATAAAAGCGGTATTACTTTCTTTTAATTGTTTGGCAAGATCAATTCCCGTGAGTTTTCCTTTGAGAAAAATATCTAATAAAACAAGGTCAGGTTTTTCCCTTTCAATTATTTCTTGTGCCACAGCAACTGAACGTGCAATTCCGCAAACTTGGTAACCCGCTTTTGTAAGCATAAGCTGCAAATCGTTTGCTTCCACAAACTGGTCTTCAACTATAAGCACTTTTTTATTCATTGTGTTATTCTATCCTCGTATGTTTCTTTCCTTCCATAAAACGCGCCATTTCGATTGATTTTATTTTTGACAATGGTTCATTTTTAATTTATGATGTGAAACAGTTTAAGAATCAGCATTCCGGAAAAATAAAAAGCAATCACTCTTCGGTAAACCAATCAATCGGCAGTAAATATAAATCTTTTTAACTACTTTATTTCGTTGCGCTTTTTGTGGTTCAACGAAATGAAGTTGTATGATTCCTTTTCATTTTTTGTAAATAACTGTCAATTAAGTTTTTGTTCAAATGGCATTCGGTTCGTTTACACCGGATACAAACTAAAAATCAAAAAATAACAATTTAAAACAAAAACAAAATGAAAAAATTAATTTTAATGGCAGTACTTGCCACAACAGCATTCCTCTCTCCTGCACAAAAGCCAAGTGCATTATTACTAAATCCAACGAATCACGCCTTAGTGTTAATTGATCATGAAGGTCAAATGGCTTTTGCCACAAAGAACACAAGCATTACAGAACTGAGAATTAATACAGCTCTTGTAGCGGGGGCTTCAAAAATTTTCAATGTTCCCACAGTAGTTACTACAGTTGCTGAAAAATCTTTTAGTGGTCCTGTCTTTCCTGAAATTGAAGAGTTTTATCCTCAGGCTACTTCCCATTACATTGACAGAACCACTATGAATACGTGGGAAGGTGTGAATGCTTATAAAGCTATTACAGGTAAAGACAAGAAAAAAATTGTATTTGCAGGTCTATGGACAAGTGTATGCATTGTAGGACCGGCTTTATCTGCTATTGGGGAAGGTTATGAGGTGTACATAATTACTGATGCATGTGGTGATGTTAGTGTGGAAGCACATGACAGAGCTGTACAGCGAATGATACAGGCTGGAGTAAAACCTATGACGGCTTTACAATATTTACTCGAATTGCAAAGAGATTGGGCAAGACAGGGAACATATAAAGCAGTGACTGACCTTGCAAAAAAATATGGTGGTTCGTATGGAATCGGAGTACAATACGCTCATGAAATGTTGAAACATTAAAAAAAACCATCATGAAAAATGTATTCCTGTTAATAATTGTACTTGCATTTGTAAAACCAATTTCCGCCCAGAAGAATGCTGACTTAATTATTTACAATGGTAAGATAGCCACTATGTCAAAAATTGGGGAATACAAACAGGCGGTAGCAGTAAAAGAGGGGATCATACTTGATGTTGGCGATTCAAAAATCATACTCTCTGCATATAAAAATTTAAATACAGTTGTTGTAGATGCAAAGGGCAAAACAGTAATTCCCGGATTAAACGATAGTCACATTCATGTCATAAGAGAAGGACTCAATTATAATTCAGAGTTACGCTGGGATGGAGTTAAGACGCTAAAAAGAGAAATGGAAATGCTGAAAGAGCAGGCACAGCGCACTCCCGAGGGTGTTTGGATAAAAGTGATTGGAGGTTGGAATGAATTTCAGTTTGAAGAAAAACGGCAACCAACTATTGATGAAATTAATAAAGCTGTTCCTGATAAACCTGTTTTTATAACGTATCTCTACGGTAAAGCATTTTTAAATAAAAAGGGGATTGAAGTTTTAAAGTACGATAAAAATACAAAGTATGAAGGCAGCTTTGTTGAATTAGATAGTAAAGGAGTTCCTACGGGGATGCTTTATGCCAAAACAACTCCCAAAGCTATCTATACAACTCTGTCACTTACAACGAAATTAAACCGGGAAGAACGTTTAAACTCAACGGTGCACTTTTATCATGAACTGAATAGATTGGGTCTTACCAGTGCAATTGATGCAGGAGGTGGCGGTCAAAATTATCCTGATGATTATGGTGTAGCACTTGAGCTTGCAAAACAGGGTAAACTAACATTGCGAACAGCCTATTATTTATTTGCACAGGTGAAAGGAAGAGAATACAAAGATTATGAATCAAATAATTCACACCAATGCGTTTCATTCACGGCCATCGGAACTTTATTTTTGATTCTTTCTCCAGAATCCACTGGAATAGAATCAAAAATTAAAAGACTCATCATGAAAAAATTCAGAATGGATGCTTGAACAGGAATTTCGACTTCATAGCGCTGGTGTGATTCAAGATTTCTTATGACATCGTCACAAAATGTAGCAATTTCGTATTGGCTTTTAATTAGATTATCCATGCACTCCTTAGTTGTTTTTCCTTGATGATTCATTGTTGTTAATGGACTTTCTTGGAAAAAAGTAACTATTGCGTGCAGTATAGTGCTGTATTGGATTTTTCTGTTTTTCATAGTTTTTAATTTCTATTTTTTCAAAACGGCAGATCATTAAAATTTAAAATATTAATCAAATCACTGCGGCTTTCAATATTGATAACTTCTCTTTCTTTTTTATTTGATTCAATATTCGAAAGCATTGATTCAAGTTCCTGACCGGTTTCAAAATATCGCTCCTGGATTATATCCTTCATCTCATTATCCGTTAAAATAACTTTTGCAGCAGCTTTTTTTACTGCTTCAATTATTAAGTTTATTTGTTCCGGTGGCAATGGATTTGATTTCCGGGCGGCTTTTTTTTGTTCATGTTCTTCCCAATACTTTTTAGAATTTTCAATCTCTTTAAGTTCTTTTTGATATTCCTCTAATTGCTTTTGATTGCGAGTTATTTTTTCCTCATTGGAAAGAAAAAATTCATCCCGAATGTGGCCCAGATCATGTGCCCAGTCTTTAATAGTGTAATCACTTAATTCATGCCGGGTAATTCCTTCGCTGGTAATTATGGACAAATCGACACTTTTATGAACGCGCTTATAGAAATTAGTATTCAAGAAAATCATTTGTTGTCCCGGAACAATAAGTTCCGGCAGGTCAGGTAAAATGCAATGAGTGTACTCTTCTTCTGTTTCAGCTAAATAATAAGGACCAGCAGCAGAAAACATACCATTGTCAGAATATGCAAAACCGAGCGTATCGTCTTCGCCTATCACTGCTGATCCATAACATTGATTAATCAATTCGTGAAATTTTTGTGGATCAGTGACCTTTACTAAGGTGCTTGATCCGAAAGAAACCCAATTTGCCATGTTTTTAGAATTTTAATTGTTTAAATATTAATTTAATTGTGCATTGACTTTCTCTTCATTATCCCATAGGAGTTTCTGAGCAAAGAGATTTGCCATATAATTTATTACTTCATATGCTTCTTCCCGCGTCACATTTTTACCCTCACGAGGTGTTATTGATTTGAACATTGCATCATATAACGTTTCATTATTTGTAAGGTGATATAAGATATCCTGCAGCACTATTGCATATATTTTATCCCTGTCAGAACTTGTAGTTCCTTTCATTCGATGTATTCATGAGGGTACGTTATTTTTATGATTGCTTGCAATAATATTCTTATTGTGAGCATCAATCTTTTCCTTAAACGGCTTCCATCTTCTCACCACCTGACGTTCACTTTTACCCGACAATTGAGAAACTGTTTTTCTCAATATTAATTTCGCTGAAGTCAGGAGCACGTCAATCGCTTCCTTAATCGATGGCGTGACAGAATTATCAAACGATTGATAATCTACTGAATTCTCCTTACATCTATGCTCTGCAATGAGTGTCACCCCTTTAACAGTTTGCATAAACCTGTGGACCGTATGATAGGAAAGATGGGTAAAAGCCATAATTTGTTTGGTATTTATTTTCCCTGCTTTTAATGCCTGTTCCATTTTCCATTCATTCACAATTCGCTTGTTTATTGCTGCTCTGCTTTTTTTCTCATCCGTTGATAGGTTACAATTGGAAGAAAACCATGTATATTTTAATTTTCTGGTCAAAACATAAAGACTATCATTCGCAAGTTCCTTTACAACATTTGTGAGAATGCGTTCCAATTCTTTCACCTCAAGAGGTTGTTCCCGGCAATACAGTTCATTTCTTTTATGCAACCATTGCCTGAATTGTTCTGTAGATTTATGCTTGTTCAAAAGCGCATACATGGACAAATCACGTGTTAGTGTAATATTCCTTCTTGTTACAGGAATTTGTTTCACCCTGCCCCATAGCTCAAAATATTCCAGCCCTTCTGGTATAAGATACGCTCCGTTACCCTGGTCAACTATTTTTATTTCCTTTCTTGCAAGCACATGCCGGTAATGAATGTCAATAACCGGGCGATAATAATATTGCTGCTCGGAAGCACCATTGCTTGCTGAAAGATGTTTTATTTTTTTTACATCATCATCTAAAGGAATACTTTTACAGTTTACAGGTATCGCGTCAAGATTAACATAAATGTCAGGGTCAGAGGAAACAACATTACACCTTACCACATCATTACATTTTTCATCGAAAGGCAAATCCAATAATGAAGTGATATGCTTGTAAACATTTTTGAAATTAAACGGAGTCACTCCTTCCGCTGCCACAAATATTCCCTGCCCGGTGCCTCCTGCTGATTTTTGTATGGCAACAATGTGTTGTTGCGTGATAAGAGATTGTTTAAACTCATCTGATTGCTTTGCGTTTTTAAAATCTAAATCAATATAAATTAAACCGGTGCAAGCAATTACATTTTCAGTATGCCTTCGTTTATAGACAAAACAATTTGGAATTATACCGGGCAATGTACGTTTAATGGAATCATATTCTTTGGAACCTTTTTTATACTTTCTCAGCTCCGAAATTACAGTCAAAAACTTTCCTGCTTTAATATCCCCGAAATGTTCGCGCATAAGTATTTCACCCTTTACTCTGCCTGAGTTTCTTAAACTTTCAACAGTTTGCAACCTCAGCTCATGATATCTCATTCCAATGGTCAATCGACAGCAAGGCTGGATTAATAAATATCCTTTGAAACATCATATTGATCAGCTTCATAATTCTTCAGCCTTTCAACGATGTGGTTATAATAGTCCGGGTGAATTTCCGCACTGATAAAGTTCCTTCTTAGATTTTTCAGTAGTATGATTTCTGAACCGGAACCGCCAAAATGAACAAATACTATATCTCCCTGAACGGTACAGCTTTTGACCAGCATTTCAAATAAAGGCAACGGTATTTGACAAGGATGAGAACTTATATTTTTCTTGGAAACATTTTTCACAAGATCAAAATAGAACCAGGAATAAGGCATTCTTCCTTTACTACCGTTTGACAGTCGTTCTTTTATTCTTTTATCTGTTAAGTTCTGATACGGCAGAGCAATTTGGTCCTTATAAAATGAGTTGTTTTTTGATTTTGTCACATGCAGAACTGACCTGTGTGCTCTTGTAAAGTGCTTGTTTGAATGACCCACATTACTGTTATATACCCATGCATAGTCATGGACATCATAAGCAATCTGGTCCAGACTCTTTACACGGAGATAAGAATTTTGTTTTGGATAATTCAGCAGGTATAAATTACCCGTTGGTTTCAGCACTCTGTATGATTCCTTCGCAAGATCCGAGTACCAGTTAATGTATTCATCCCACTTTTTTGTAAACTTTTTTCCTGAATAGTTGATCCCTACATTATAATCGGGATCGCTCCATATCATATCCACACTATCATTCTCTGTCTTTCGAAGCAATGCCAATACGTCTTCATTGTAAATAGTTAATTTCATTTTATTTTTTTTCTGAAGTATTGCTATAATTTTCCATTTTGCACACCTGCAAAATAATCTGCTTAGTCAGCGTAGCAATTCTCATCTTTATATTGATTTTTTTGCACGTTCGAAAATCTCTTTTTTTTCAATTTCGGTGTAAGGAGTATTTTCTTGACCACCACCACCATCAAAAAATCTTTTCCTTAACCAGTCGTGTGCTGCCTTCTCTTCAATTTTTCTGTATGACCTATCCCAACTTAAATTGTCCGAAAAAAATAGGACGAATTGCGCCTGACTATCATTACCGCTTGTATCCGTCCTGAATAATGTTTCATAGAAATCTTCCGAATTATAATACGCTAATATTGTGTAGTCTAACACATCCATCCAATAATAAATAGGTGATTTCTTGTGATCTTTTATGTCTTTGTAAAATTGATTGTGACATGGGGTAAGAAAGAATAAGAATCTATGATCCTTGAATAGTTCTCGCGCTCTTTCGATTTGCCAATCTTTTAATTCTTTAACATTGTTTACAACTTCATGCTCATTGCAGAGTTGCAGCACTCCTTCGGGTGTACTTGTTTGTCTTTCCATTTATTTATGTTTTTAAAATTAAGTTGTGAGTAATTTAAGTTTGATGTAGTAAATTCCTAAGATTTTATCATTGCGTTATGTAAGTCAATTTTTCTCTCGATTGCAATATCCTTTAATCAGAATGGTAACCCACCATCATTTTCATTGATAGAAGGTTTTGATTTAGGTTTGCGCAATTCAATAAGTAATGCGTCAAGTGATATACTCATGATTTTAGTTTTTAATGTTTACTAATATGATTAAATTTAAATCCTGTGCATTCCTGCTGCTCTTTGTCGTCCGGGCTTGTATTAATGTCTTTTTCAACACGGTCGCACCAATCCTGAAGGTTGATTGTGCATTTATATTTTTGCTGTTGTGAACGAAGTCATATAAGTTTCCGTACATATCGTTTTTGTTTTTGCTTTTTTTCATTGGAATAAATTTTCTTCATTGTTTAATTCTTTATCTGCCGGGTTGGGCCTAATCAATTCTTTCATGGCAAATAAATTTGCAACCGCGTAAACAGCAGTCTTTAGGTCTTCATAGCTCAATTTTTTTTCATAGAAAAGGACATTTTCTGCGAGCACTTCAAAATCTTTGTTGGAAAGAAGTTCATTTACCGCATGATTCAACACGAGAGCGATGTGAATGTCTTCAAATTGGGAAACCAATGTGGTTCAGTATTTTGACAATTGGAAACCGCCTACTATCGTATCTTGCGGAATATCCGTGCGAGCCTTGACATTATTAATCATATCTTCTAATGGAAAAGGTTTCTTTTTTTTTCAGGAGTTTTTTATTTTTTTTCATAGTTTAATTTGTTTTTAAAGTGCTGGAATTTTCTATTCGGAATTTTTTAATAGCTCTGGCTAATTCGGACGGGTCCACACCGTATAGATTCGCAATGTGGACGGATGTTCGGCAATGAAGAAGTTTACTGAATGGATACCTGCTGCTTGGTGCAGCGATGGCTTCACAACAATCGCAAGACTCTTCTTCATAAGGTGTCCAACGTCTGCCACGATAGAAGTATCCTGAAGGATTTTCCTTTCTGGACTGCCTTCGATAATAACACTCCACGGCTTTTTGTAAAGTGCCTTCTTCAATTGGAACATTCTGTTCCTTTTCATTTGATGTATTCATATTTATTGTTTTTGATTTTATAATGATGAATTAAATTGTGCAGATGGATATCTATATATTGATTTGCTGATTCTCTTAAATTTTACTTCTTTTTTCTGACGCATTGATTTTAATGTATTAAGGGAAATTTTCAATAGTTCGCATACTTCCGAAGGAGTTAAGAGCTCATTAACTTCAAATTTTTGTTTAGAAGTTACAGCTTCACGCCACTGTGAAATTTCACGCTGCAATAGAGCGAGGTCATTTTTAGTAACAAGATCATTTAAGTTCATCTTTCAATTTTATTTAAGCCCACAAAATTCCGTTGATATAATCGTAAGGAATTGTAACTACAATGATTTACGAAAAATTTGAGGAATGCTTATGATGCTTTTCTTTAATGTAAGAGGGAGTTTCAAACTTCAGAAGTACATCACTACAAGCCCGCCAACGATTTTTTTCGGACTCATTATCTGCTCTATCTATTAAGTCTCCTAATTTTCTCTGTACCTGAGTCAAATGCCTATTGTAAAAATCTTTCGGATTGCATCGGCTAAATTCAATTTGAACAGAGCCACTTAGGATTTTTTTGGATTTATTCTTTTCCCAGGAATCGAAATGCAGAGCTATTGAAGCTCCAAGCGTATCATCCGTCATGTGCTCAATTATATTTGCATCACGTAAGAATTTGAAAAAAGCAAAAACGCTGGTTTTTGTCATTTTAAAAATTAGCTTTTCAATCGAATCTTCCTCATGCATACAATATGTTTTTGCTTCTGAATTATTATCAGAAAAAAGAAAATGGACTGTAAGAAATTTTTTAAGCGTGTCTTCATCAACATATTTTATCTTTTCCGCTTTAATGAATAACCAAAAAAATGAAAGCGCTTCATCATGGGTGATTTTAAAAAATATTTTTCTTATTTGCATTTTAGGGCTATCACGCATCTCTTTTTGTGTGGTATGGTCAACCGGTGGAATATTTTTATTTGAGAAATGTGGAATTCTTCTTAAAAGCTTTTCGATTGTTTGGACTGCATGTGCAGTCATTAGGACAAAAGCGATTAGATAATCCGGAAATTTAAAATGCGTTTTTCTATCAGCTTGTGTGTCTTCAGTTACAAAAAAGGCTACCAAATCCTGTATGCTTTCAATACCGTCCGTAATTTCTTCCTGAATCTCTTTCAATTGATTGGTAAGGTCAGCGCAATAGGTTGGAAAATCTTTTTGAAATTTGTTTTCCATCAGCTCATTAATGAAATTTTGCTCCAGATGCCTTAAGTCATTTAGAAATTCACCGGCTGTGAGCAATGGATAACCTTTATAAAATAATAACATCCGGAGTTCTTCTGAAAATTCCGGTTCTTCATATTTAAGGAAATTGAAAAGAGCATTTTTGTGTTTAAATTTGAGTGCCATTTTAATTGGGATTTTAATGTGATACTTTTAGTTTTTGATCTTTAACTTTGATCTTCCACCTATTTAAACGTAAACTTCTTATAATGTTACAAAGTATTTGTAAGTCAATAAGTTAAGCGGAAGTAAATTCTAATTAGAATTTTGCTTTTTCGATTATAAAAATTAGAATTTTCAGTGATGAAAAATTAAAAAGCCGGATTAGAATCCGGCTGAAAAGCATTGAAATCTTGTGTTATTTTTTTAAATTGCAACTGCCAAAATACTTTCATCTATTCCGCTTTGCTCACATAATTTTTTGCTGAGTATTTCCATTTCATCCCCTACTTTTTTATTCATTATTTTGCCGTAATGTTGTGTCTGGACAATTCGTTTGTGACCCATCATTTTTGACAATGATTCCATGCTTACACCATTCGCCAAACATATCGTTGTCGCAAATGTGTGACGCGCCACATAATAGAAAAGCTCTTTGCTGAATTCACATATCTGCGCAATTTCTTTTAAATACTTATTCATTTTCTGGTTGCTCCTGCCAGGTAATAATGTACCTTTTATCAAGCTCTGCGGGTGCTCTTTATATTTTTGAATGATCTGCATTGCCTGTGGCAATAAAGGGACATTAGATTCAATTTTAGTTTTGTATCGGCTGGTAAAAATCCAGAGTTTGCCGTCAATATGCCTGACCACATGCTCCCGTGATAATTTTGTTACGTCCACGGGTGCATAGCCTGTGAAGCAGCTAAAAACGAAGAGGTCGCGAACTACCTGCAACCTTTCGGAATCTAATTTCTTCTCCATTAATACCTGTAATTCTTCTTTTGTTAAAAAAACGGTTTCAACCTCTTTTTTTTTCTCTTTGTACATTTTGAAAGGTTGCTTTTCTATCCAATCCATATCATAAGCAAGCCTTACAACTGACTTCAAAAATTCACATCTGCGCACCACATAATTATGAGAAAGCTTTTTTACAGACCTTAAATACTGATGAAAACCATCAATGAAAGCAAAATTGAGACCTGACAATAAAATGTCTTTTATTCCGTATTTATGTTTCATAAAATTAATTACGTGCGTCTTGGTCGTATCAAATTTACTTAATGTTGCATTGCTTCGATCCCCCGCCTTAACCATGCTTTCAAACCTTTCTTTATGGTTTTTAAAAGCATCCAAAATGGTTAACTGATTCTTGGGCTTTGCTTTGTCCGGATTGAAAAACTGGTCCTTTAATTCTTCCGCTGTAATTGCCATTCCATCCTTTTCACGCTGCATAAAATTTTCTTTTATTTTGTTGTGAATGTTACCCAGCTCATTTTTGATTTCAACTTCGGGCTCCTGCCGTGTCTTTTTTAATTGTTTGGTTTCCTTCCAACGGATTGGAGCAATTACACACCCGGTTGCAAATGTTGTTTCTGTACCATTAGCCCTGATGCGTCCAAATATTGGAGCATTACCTTCATTTGTTTCCTTGTCCTTGTTCACATAAAATGTGATTGCGAATTCTTTCATTTTTTTTGCGTTTAAATTGTTTAACTTAATTTTTGCGCAAGTGTATTTTGATAAAATCGCAACGAATTGTAACTTACAAAAGCTTACGAAAATTCTTTTGTGAGAAAGGAAAAAGGTTACTTGAGTCTAAAAAAACGATAATAGGGTAACTCTATTTTGATTTTTAGGGTGGTATCTGACATTCCACTGCAAGGCAAAAAACCACAAAAGAAATAGGGTAACTTTAGGGTAACTCTATTCTGATTTTTGGGATGAAATTTGACATTCCATTAAAAAGAAAAAACCTCTAAACCCCTTGTCAATCATGGATTTTGATGTTCATTGATGGAATTTGATATTTTACTTTGCGGAGAGAGTGGGATTCGAACCCACGGTACCCGTTTCCAGGTACGACAGTTTAGCAAACTGTTCCTTTCGGCCTCTCAGGCACCTCTCCTGTTATCAGGGCGGCAAAGGTATAAAAATTTGGTTTCTTAACCTGACACCTGTCTTAATTCTTTGGTTAATTTCTTAAATTAAAAAACATAATAATGTCATAATGAAAAGAATATTTTTTTGAGTTGTTCAATTCAACAATTTCCATTAGGTTTGTGACAATTGATATTGATTAATCATGAATTTCAGGAATAATTTATTTTCCTTAACGTTTATCCTGTCCATTATTTTAATGTCATGTGGAAACACCGTGAAAAATGCAGATGACAAAACTGCCAGGACCAATGATTCTGTTAAGTATGTAAAGCTTGAGGATGCCAAAAATTTTCTTCCGGGCTGGTCAAAGGAAAATACGTTGGTTTACCAGTGGATAGCAGAGCCTGACATGCTTCATCCTACCAACGGTATTTCGTTTCAGAAAACCGAAGTGTTTTTATATACACAAATGTTCCTGGTAATTATTGATTTCAGAACACTTGAGCTGATGCCCAACCTCATTAAAACCCTTCCCGAAGTTTCACCTGATGGATTAAGAGTAACTTTTGAATTAAGAACAGAGCCACAATGGGATAATGGTGAAAAATTAAGTGTTGATGATATTATTTTCACTGCAAAGGCAAGCAAATGCCCCTTTACGGATAATCCTAATTTTAAACCTTATTGGGATAATCTGAAAACAATAGAAAAAGACAGCCTGAACCCGTTAAAGTTTACTGCCATAATGAAAAAACCATATATGCACAATGTGGCTTTTTGGGGCGACTATCCGATAATGCAGCATAAATATTTTGATCCGGAAAATGTTCTTGCAAAATTTTCTTTTGAACAATTTGATGACTCCTCATCTCATGTTGAAAAGAATAAAGAATTAAAAGAATGGGCCAATGAATTTAACAATGCAAAATACGGAAGAGATGTAAATTATCTTTCAGGATTAGGCCCTTATAAAGTGTCTTCGTGGGAAGCAGGGCAAACGCTGACATTGGTCAGGAAAGAAAATTATTGGGGTAATGCAGATCACAGCATTTACGAATCCTCCTATCCTGAAAAAATTATTTTTAAAATAAACCGTGATCCCAATTCCCAGGTTCTTGAATTTAAATCACAGGCTGATGATGCTTCCACGACTGTGAGCACCAAAACTTTACTGGATTTGCAAAGAGATTCAAGTTTCAATGAAAATTACAATTCCATGTTTACGGATTCATACAATTATACATACATAGGTATGAATATGAAACCTGATGGCATAAAACATACAAAATTGTTTACTGATAAAAATGTGAGGCGTGCCATTGCTTTGCTTGTACCTGTTAATGAGATTAACAGGATTTTGAATAAAGGAAAAAATAAGAGATCCATTGGTCCTGTTTCCTTTTTGAAACCTGACTTTAACAAAACCCTTAGACCATTGCCTAATGATGTGGAACAGGCTAAAAAATTATTGTCCGATGCAGGATGGAAAGATACTGATGGCGACAATATTCTTGATAAAACTGTTGATGGTGAAAAAATAAAAATGGAATTTACTTTCAATTATCTTATAACGCAGGTTGAGTGGAAGGACATGGCAACTATGATAGCCGATGCTCTTGCAAAATCGGGGATAAGGGCGAATTTAAATCCGCTTGACTATCCTGTCTTTATTGCCAATAGTCGCAGTCACGATTTTGATATGCTCCTTGCATCGTGGGGACAATCTTCCACTCCGGAAGATTTCACACAAATATGGCACACCAGCAGCTGGACCAGCTCAGGTTCGAATTTTGTCGGATTTGGAAATTCTTCAACAGACGCGCTGATTGATTCAATTAAGACAATAATGAATGATTCAGTGAGAAATGAAATGTCGAAAAGATTCCAGCAAATTGTCTATGATGAGCAGCCTTATGTATTTCTGTTTGCAACATTGCGCAGAAATATCATTCACAAAAGATTCGGTAACCAGGAACTTTATTTTGAGCGACCCGGAATTATGCTGAATTGCTTAAAATTACTTTCAGGTTCTGGTGTTGCATCTCACGTAAATACATCTCCATAATTTTCATACAGGCATCTCTTAAGAATGTCAAAATATATACTTAAAAGGATTTTATTTTTTATCCCTACTCTTTTCATAATTACTCTTCTTGCCTTTATTATAAGTGTAAATGCTCCGGGAGATCCGGTTGAAAGAATGATTTCATCTTCAAAATTGGGAGAACAGGTTGCCGCATCTTCCAATATTAAAGAAATGCAATTATACTGGAGAAAAAAGCTGGGACTTGACCTTCCCTTATTTTATTTTTCAATTCATCGTCTGTCTGAACCCCGTTCGCTTTATAAAATATATGACAAACAGGAAAAAGAGGCGCTTGAAAGACTAATTGATAAATACGGAAACTGGAAGGAGATCAATACTTATCACAGTTCAATTTTAAAATTAGAACACAGCTTGAATAACGGTTTAAAGACTGGTGATTTGAAACATGATAACGTGATTCAACTTAAAAATGAAATACACTCATTGAAATATGAATATGAAGATGCACGCATTGAAACAAAGTTCAGCTCAATTGCAGGACTAAATTTAAGTGAAGAACTTACTTTTTTTTTAAATGAAATAAAACAAGCTTATGAAGCTGTAAAAACAAATTCAACAAATTGGAAAAATTTTGTTCCTGTTATCAGCTTTTACAGACATAATCAATACCACCGATGGTTATTTGGTGACGGAGTTTACTCAAAAGGAATTTTTAGAGGTGATTTTGGAATTTCCTATATAACGAAGCAACCTGTTTCAGACGTGATCGGGGAAAGAATACGATGGTCATTTTTTTTTATTGTTATGGCAGTCATTTTTGGATACCTGATAAGCATTCCGATTGGTGCAAGAGCAGGATCAAAAAAGAATTCAGGATTTGACAGAGTTTCTTCCATAATACTTTTTGTGCTCTATTCGCTGCCTGTTTTCTGGGTAGCCACATTATTGCTGATGACATTTGCAAACCCTGATGCACTATTTATTTTCCCTGCGTCAGGTGTGATGCCTGCAGGCGGGTTTCCCGAAAACGCTTCACTGCTTCACAAAATAAGATTAACGCTACCCTACCTGGTGCTGCCCACCATTTGCTATACTTATAGTTCTCTTGCCTTTTTATCACGCACTATCCGTGCATCCATGATAGAAGAAATTAACCGAGATTATATCCGCACTGCAAAAGCAAAAGGATTATCAGAATCAAAAGTTATTTATAAACATGCACTGCGGAATGCCTTGTTTCCCGCAATAACGGTTTTTGCTAATTTTTTTCCTCAGATCATAAGCGGGGCTGTTGTAATTGAATCCATATTCACCATTCCCGGCATGGGTTTCGAAACATTTGTTGCAGTGCAAAATCAAAATTATTCTATGATTATCGCTGTATTTACAATAACTGGTGTTCTAACATTGGTTGGTTATTTAGTTTCTGATTTACTGTATGCGGTAACCGATCCGAGAGTTAAATTTTCAGATTAATAAATGGCATCTGATCAATTATTGAAAATCAGGAGAAGCAATAAACCTGCTCTTATCAGCCTTTATGCATTACTGATCCTTTTGCTGATTGCATTGCTTGCGCCCATCATTGCAAACGATAAGCCGCTTTATGCATCTTACAAAGGCCATTCACTTTTTCCTGCATTGAGCTTTAAGAATCATATTAAAATTGAAACGAAAGACGGAGATGAGAATTTACAATATGGTATGGTGGATTGGAAAAAACTTAAATGCGATAAAATTATTTTTGCCCCGGTTCCCTATTCACCTGCAACTACCGATTATGAAAATGCAGATTACGTTGCTCCTGCCGGTAAACAATATTTTACACGCCCAGACGGAGAGCCAGAAACTATGATGCCGAGATTTAAACACTGGCTGGGCACTGACAAACTTGGCAGAGATGTTTTATCAGGCCTTATTCATGGCACGAGAATTTCCCTGACAGTGGGAATTTTCAGCATGACTATAGCTGCATTAATCGGCATTCTTCTTGGAGCGGTTGCCGGTTATCTCGGAGACTATGAGTTTAAAACTTCAAGAGGAATTTCCTGGATGCTTGTTTTAGGAATTATCGCAGGGTATTTTTATGCATTCGAATTACGAAGCTTTATTTTAAAAGATGCACTGCAAGTTTCAACAGCTGCATTCTTATTTAAGCTTGTAATAAGTATTTTTATTTTTATTTTAACCGTAACATTATTTTATTTCATTGGGAAATTATTAAATGTATTTTCTTTTTTCAGCAAGCAGGTTTTTATCAGAGTTGATTCTATTGTTAACAGGACAATTGAAATTCTGACTTCGCTTCCGCTTTTAATTCTTATTATTTCAATTGCAGCAATAACGCGCCCGTCTTTAATAAACCTGATTCTTATTATCGGATTGATCTCATGGACTGATATTGCCCGGCTGACACGCGCTGAATTCCTGAAACTCCGGAACATTGAATTCATTGAAGCCGCACGTGCATTAGGCTACAGCCGAAGGAGAATTATTTTACGACATGCCTTACCGAACGGGATCGGGCCTGCTCTTATTGCCATTTCATTCGGCATTGCAGGCGCCATACTGATAGAATCTTCCCTATCATTTCTTGGCATTGGAGTACCGCAGGATATCGTAACATGGGGAACGCTGCTTGCAAGCGGACGGGAAAATTTCAGCGCCTGGTGGCTGGTTATTTTTCCCGGCTTCGCAATATTTATTACAGTAACTGTGTTTAATATTCTGGGTGAAGCGTTACGTGATATAATGGATCCGAATAAAAAAATTCAGGAGAAGGGATACGTAAATTAAATTTGTTTTTGTAAATTTGATTGTCGCTAACAATTCTTGTGAATTAAAATTCATGAAACTATGAAATACATTTTGGTATTGTCAATTATGCTGCTTTTCAATTTTTCGAAAGTATTTTCCCAAAATTCTGACTTGAATAAAACTACAAAGGAGGATGAACCTAAGTTTGAGGAATATCAATTTTATTTAAAAGATCCTGCTATTAAAATTTTAGATATTAAATATGATAAGGATTGCACTCCAGTGAACGGTAAGCTTTCTGAAGACGGTAAAACAGTCTTTATTAATGAATACAAAGATCATTCGCGAATTTATTTTAAGTTTTTAAAAGCCGATGGCAAGGTGGAAGAACTTACCAAAAGCCCGTGTTTTATTGACCCCGTTGTGAATGCTTTATAACCCGTTGATAATTGCCGCATTCTCATTCTTAAATAATTGGCGCGGCTGATCTTTTATGCTTTCTTAATTCTCGCACGTTTCCCATGGGTTTCAGAAATTCCTGCTTGAGAGTAAATAAATCTATCCTTCCGCCCAGGCTTATAGAAGGCGAATGACTTACAAAATCGTAACTTATAAATAAACAAAACGAGCTGATGCCGACAAAGCCTCCGGCAAAAACACTTGTGAGCTTTTCAAATTGAGGCTGTTGTCCAACCCGAGGGTTCCTGCCAAGCCGAGAAATATTTTCGGGTTAATTGTTATTTTATCCGTTTCGTTAAAAATAAATTCACCTGTAAACCAGGTGTACCCGTAACCGATGCTGATGGTAGGTGTAACCTGGTACTTTCCATCCTGCAGCTCAATTTTAGAAAAGGATAAAGGAATGCTGGGGGAGCCTAAAATCTTCGCTACATAAACCGTGCTGTAATATGAACAATCCGGGCAAGGTTAAGAATGAAACCCGTAAGTTTTATAAAAAAATAAATAATGGTTTTATAGCTGTTTCCTGAGTTATATTGTGTTTTAAACTCTCTTTCAGTTATAAGGTGAAGAAGTAAGAATCAGGAAAAAGAGGTTTGGTACTGTGTGCTTTTCCGCTGGAAATTTGTGCTTAAACAATTTTAAAAAATTAAAGTCATGAAAACACAAATCAGAATTATGGTTGCCATAGCTATGATTGCTTCGGCAGCATGCAGCAAAAAACAAAATGAAATTATCCCTTCCCCCGCTCCGCCTGCGTCTTCAGGCAATGCGGATAATTATTCTTCAATGGAAGATTTCTTTTTGAAGAATGAGGTTGCCATGCAGCACTATGCCGTTGATGGTGTTACCGGGGGAAGCTTTATTACTCCCCAGGGAACAGAAGTTATCATTCCTGCCAATGCATTCATTACACAGTCAGGTGGAAGTGTTACAGGTAATGTTCAAGTTGAATTTAAAGATATATATAAAAAAAGCGATATGCTGCTTTCGGATAAAGGAACTCTCCTGAATAATGGCAGTCCGTTACTATCAGCCGGGGAATTTTTTATAAGGGTTAAATCGAATAACGATGCTGTGCTTATTGCCAATGGTAAAAAAATTGAAGTAAAGCAGCCGCAGGATGCTCCGTTGCAGGATACCGTGATGGCTCCATTCATCGGAGTCTTGGATTCTGTTGTGGTGCCTGTACAACAGCCTCCGTTTGTGTGGACGCCTGCACCGGTTAACAATACCGTTAGCTGGGTCAATGCAACAACTTTTATGTTTTCGCTTTACCAATTCGGGAGCCCTGCAAGCACAGGCACGTGGTGCAACAGTGATAACCCCTGGTATTTTTCAGCCTATCCGCAGACAACATTAACGCTTCATGGAAATGATGATCCGGTGGCATTCATGACAGATGTTTATCTGGTTTTTAAAAATATTAAATCAATGATTCATGTTTACAGAAGCAGCATTTCTAATAATTTTCCGTATTCATCAGCACCGGAAGGGTTAGAATGCACTGTTGTGGCAATAGGTTTAAAAAACAATAAGCTGCAGTCATCATTTACGCCAATAATCATCGGCAGCAATCAGACAGTAAATTTTACTTTGTCCGAAACTACCACTGAAGAATTCAAAGCACAGGTTGAAGCTTTAAACTAAAGGCGCGGTTTACTTAATTATAATCTTCCTGTTCCGTTCTTCAATTCCGGCAATTGCTTTTATAAAATAGATTCCCGGAGCAAGGTTGGCACAATTAATAGTGACACCGAATGACAAATGAGCACTATAAAAAACTTCCTGGCCGTGATTGTTATAAAGGGCTATGTCAAAATCTTTTTTAAGAGGCAGGTTAACAGTAAAATAATTTTCAGCGGGAACTGGATAAACAGGTACTGAAATGTCATTGCTGATATCTTCAATACCCACAGCGGTGCAGTTAAGTAAAATGGAAACATTGCCTGAGCTGATATTGGCTGTTGCAAGGTCTGCTTTTCCGTCACCGTTGAAGTCATCGCTTATAACAGTGAACGGACTGCCACCGACTGAGAAGCCAAGAGGAGATGCAAAGTTTCCTGCACCGGTTCCCACCAGAACGGACACACTATTAGTCATCTGATCAGCAACAGCGAGATCGGGAATGCCATCTCCATTAAAATCAGCAGTAGTTACTGAAAGCGGGCCATTACCGGCAGGATAATTTACTGCGGAAGCAAAGCTTCCAGTTCCCGAACCGAGCAGCACAGATACATTAGCAGAGTTGGCATTTGCAGCAGCAAGGTCAGCATGGCCGTCACCGCTGAGGTCTGCTATAATAACGCAGTATGGGTTGGTTCCGGCAGCAAAATTTGATGGTGCGGAGAAAGTGCCGTTTCCAATTCCTGTCAATACAGATATATTATTAGAACCGGCATTAGGAATGGCTAAATCAGGAATATTATCGCTGTTGATGAGGCCGCTGGTAATTGAATAAGGATAGATTCCGGCAGCATAGCTTACAGAAGATCCGAAGCCGCCTGCGCCATTGTTTAACAAAACAGTTACATCGTTAGTGATATAATTGGCAGTTGCGAGGTCGGGTTTATTGTCTCCGTTAAAGTCAGCGGAGGTAACGCCCTGCGGCTTTGCTGTTGCAGAAATAACATAACTGACAGCGGTATTAAAACTTCCTATTCCTGTGCCGATAAATACGGAGATATTGGCTGAATTAAAATTGGCCACAGCAAGATCGGCAATGCTGTCGCTATTAAAATCGCCTGTTGTGATGGAAATAGGATTGGAACCGGCAGCATAGTTAACCGGAGCACTGAAATTGCCAGTGCCGTTACCCGTTAGTATGGAGATATTATTTGAATTATAGTTTGCCACAGCAAGATCGGGAATGGAGTCACCGTTAAAGTCTTTGCTGATTAATGAGAAAGGGCCGGTACCGGCAGGAAAATTAAGAGCCGGATCGAAGCATACTTGCGCATTTGTTTGATGTGTTACAACAAAGAGAAAGAAAGTTAATAGTATTTTTAGTTTCATTACACTAAGATCGGAATTGAAAGTGAAAGTGCAAAGGGATCAGGATAAGTGATGCAATAAAAAACACTTATATTTAAATTCTTCTTTCATCCAGCATCCACCCTCACCTCCACCAGCTCCGCAGCTTTTTTTCCTGCTTTAAATTTTCTTTTATAAAAATTAATCCATGCGGTGAGCAGCGGTACTCCTATAATAGTAGGCCATAGCCATTGGATGATGGTGGGCAGAAAATTAAAGTTCACGGCAGAGAACGCGCTTACGGTTGCAATGTAACCGCCTATCATGCCGCCAACGTGATGCAGCAGCCAGGCATTTTTATCGTGAACAGATTTGGTAAAGAATTTAATATCGTTAAGGATGAGCCGCAAGCCGATGCCTCCAAAAACAGCAGCAATATAACCGAAGGCGTTATGAGGATCATTAATAATTGCATAAAGGCCGTAACCGAAAAGGGAAGCGTTAAACAATCCGGCTGTTATAAGCAGCAATTTGTCAACGGGCGGCAGATCTTTGATTGATCTTATTTTTTTGCGGTAAATCCAACGATACCCTGATGCTACCATGTAATAGCTGAAGCCTGAAATCATAAATAAAAACAAAATGCTGTGCATGACCGACATTACAAAGCCCGTGGAACACACACCTGTCATTGCCCAGAAAAAGATTTTTCCATAGTTGCGGTGGTTTTTACCGCCTTTGGCCACCATCATGGCAATGGGGGCAGCAACAAAAGCCGTGAACCCGGAGATGATATGAACAACAAGAAATATTTTGAATGTGTTTTCCATAATTGTTTTATTTTTTTGATGGCAAATATAAACTGCTTAAAAAGCAATGGTGAAAAAATGGGATGGTTTGAGTGTAAAAGGGATAAAATACAAACGAAGGGATGAACAGCAAACAAACGGGGATGAAATGCAAACGAAATTGTTACCGCCCCGAAAGCTCTTTAAGCTTTTCAGATAGCTCCTTGCCATAAGACCGCGAAACGGGAATTGTTTCATCAGTATCGTTTATGTGCAAACGATAGCCTTGGGAATTACCCGAAACGGAAATTACTTTTTTAAGGTTTACCATAAAAGCACGGTGACACCGGTAAATACCAGCATCGGCTGCCTGCTCTTCAATCCTTTTTAAGCTGCTTCGAATCATGGAAACCGAAACTTTATTGTTCCTTTTTAAAACAATCTTACTGTAATTATCAGCCGATTCAATATAGAGCAATTCATGCAGTAGGAATTTGATTTCTTCTTTTCCGTTTTCGGAAGTTAAATTGATCATTCCATTTTCGTGGTTGTCCTGCATTCCGGTAATAGCAGCCTCACCGTTAGCCTGAGGCGGATTGATTTCCGCATTCATCACTTTAGCTTCCGATTTATTTTTCTTCACCATGCGATTGTAATTAATCATCACAAAGAGGGCATAAACAAAAAACCCGACACCCACGGTGTAATAGAGAAAATTCCAGAATAATTTCCATGAAACAGGATAGCCGTATAAATAACCGGCAAGGAGGGTGTTTCCTATCGTGATGATCGTTAGCATGAGGAGCCAGGTAAGAAGATTTTTACCAACGGTCCAATTTTCTTCCTTAAAGAAATCAGTAAAGACAGCAGGAAGCAACAGATGAATGATAGCTGTTGAAATAATGGTTACCAACCCAAAAAGGAGTACATCAAAAATCAGTTGAGGTGTAACAGCGGCATTCCCTTGGAAAGAAAAAATAAAATAAAGAATAACAGAAACAAAAATTCCGCTTAGTAAAACAATCCTAAGCCGGAATTTGAAATCATTATTACGGGGATAAGGTTTGCTGAAGAAAGAAAACATGAGGTGAAATTAGGAAAACTTCCTGTTTTATCAGTTCACCACTATTCCGAACAAATCAAATTCTTCAACAGAATCAATACGCACATTTGCAAAATCACCAATGCGGACGTAATTATTTTTTGCATCAACGAGAACTTCATTATCCACCTCGGGAGAATCGGATTCGGTGCGTCCGATAAAATAATTTCCTTCTTTACGGTCAAAGAGCACTTTAAAAGTTTTATCAATCTTGCTTTCATTGATGTCTCTTGAAATGCGCTGCTGCAGCTGCATAATGGCTGCCGCACGTTCCTGTTTTACTTCAGCATCAACATCATCTTCCAGGTTAAAAGCATGTGTGTTTTCCTCGTGTGAATAAGTGAATACACCAAGGCGGTCGAATTTTGTTTCTTCAATAAATTGTAAAAGCTCTTCGTGATCTTTTTCAGTTTCCCCGGGGTAACCGGAAATCATTGTTGTACGAATTGCAATGCCGGGAACTCTTTCGCGAATGGTATTAATAAGTCGTGTTGTTTTTTCTTTTGTAGTTCCCCTGCGCATGGAAGCAAGCATGTTATCAGAAATATGCTGAAGAGGAATGTCGAGATAGTTGCAGATGTTTTTCCTTTCGCGAATTACATCCAGCACATTAAGAGGGAATCCTGAAGGAAAAGCATAGTGTAAACGAATCCATTCGATGCCTTCTATATCAGATAATTTCGATAAAAGATCTGCTAGCTTTCTTTCATTATAAATATCCAAACCATAGTAAGTTGAATCCTGTGCAATGATCAATAATTCCTTTGTTCCATTTTTAGCAAGATGTTGTGCTTCTTTAACCAATTCGTCAATCGGACGGGAAATATGTTTTCCTCGCATCAATGGAATAGCACAAAAAGAACAGGGGCGATCACAACCCTCTGATATTTTCATGTAAGCATAATGATTGGGAGTGGTGAGCAAACGTTCGCCAATCAATTCATTCTTATAGTCAGCGCCAAGTGTTTTTAATAAACGGGGCAAATCACGCGTTCCGAAAAAATGATCCACATCAGGAATTTCTTTTTGCAAATCGGGTTTGTAACGTTCAGATAAACATCCTGTGACAATCAACTTTTCAATATTTCCTTTTTCTTTTTGTTTTGCGTAATGCAGAATGGTGTCAATTGATTCCTGTTTTGCATTGTCAATAAAACCGCAGGTGTTGATAATTACTACTTCTGAATTATTTTTTTCCGATTCGTGAGTCACATTAAAAGCATTTGCTTTCAACTGTCCCATGAGCACTTCGGAGTCCACAATGTTTTTAGAACATCCGAGTGTCACGATGTTGACTTTATTTTTCTTTAATGTTTTAGTTTTCATCCCTGGTGCAGGTAATTAGTAAAAAGCATTAAAGTCTTCCTTTTTAAATTTAATTCTTACTTCAGGAGGAAACAACGGGTTGAGAAAATCGAACAGGTCAGCGGCTTTATACACATAACAGTTAGTCAACTTTGTTTTATAAGTTTTTTCTTTATAATCAATTGCAATTTCAATTACTCTCGGAAAATGCTCAGGGCTGATATATTCCATATTGTTATACTCGCTGAAATAAGTTTCCCAAAGCGAATCAGCAGGAAAAGTTTTCATAAACTGTTCAACGCTTTTCTTTTCAGTTTTAGAAAGTTTTCTGCTGAGATAATTTACTTTAGTCCTGCCATAATCAGAATCACCTTTTATGGTAATGCTATCTTTCGTAATCAGATAATCATTTGATATAAACTGCATATTTACATTATCCTTAACAGCCACTCTCATAAAACTTTTCTTCTGTGCAAAAACGCCAGGTGAAACCAGGAAAAATATTACAATCGCAATTAGTATTTCACAATTACACAATTTTAATTTTTGAAGCTGCTGCATTTTAATTTAGTTTGCATGGAACAATGAATCAACAAATTCATTTTTGTTAAAAACCTGTAAATCTTCCATCTTCTCTCCTACTCCAATATATTTCACTGGAATTTTAAACTGATCAGAAATTCCGATTACTACTCCTCCTTTGGCAGTGCCATCAAGCTTTGTTAGTGCAAGAGCATTCACTTCAGTAGCCGCTGTAAAATGTTTTGCCTGTTCAATTGCATTTTGCCCCGTTGATGCATCAAGCACGAGCAAAATTTCGTGAGGGGCATCAGGAATTACTTTCTGCATTACTCTTTTAATTTTAGAAAGTTCATTCATGAGGTTTATTTTATTGTGCAACCTGCCGGCTGTATCGATAATGATAACATCCACACCCTGGGCAACCCCTGACTTCACTGAGTCAAAAGCAACTGAAGCCGGATCAGCACCCATGCCTTGTGTAACCAGCGGTGCGCCAACTCGTTTTGACCATATAGTAAGCTGATCAACTGCTGCTGCACGAAAAGTGTCAGCAGCACCCAGCAATACATTTTTTCCTTCTTGTTTTAACTGAAAAGCAAGTTTGCCGATAGTAGTGGTTTTGCCAACACCATTTACCCCAACAACCATTATTACATACGGTTTTTTATCGGTATTAATCAGCTCTCCGTTTTTTACACTTACTTCATTTTCTGAAAGCAAACCCGCAACTTCTTCTTTCAGCAATTTATTTAATTCGTTAGCACTTAAAAATTTATCTTTTGCCACACGCTGCTGCAAGCGTTCAATTATTTTTAAAGTTGTAGGAACACCCACATCGGATGAAAGCAAAATTTCCTCAAGATTATCCAGCACTTCGTCATCCACTTTGGATTTTCCAATGACTGCTTTAGTAACTTTAGAAAAAAAACTTTCACGGGTTTTTGTCAAACCTTCATCCAGGCTTTTCTTTTTTTCTTTTGAAAATATTTTAAACATGTAACATCAACGAATACGAATGTGACGAATTTACGAATTGAAAAATTTTTGCGTTATATTCAAAATAAAAAAGCTTCCTTCATGAAGAAAGAAGCTTTAATTACATTTCTGATTTATTATTTTGATTTCAGGAAATCCTTGATATGATCATTATGAACTACTTCTTCTTTGAAAGAATAAGAACCCGTATCCGGATTTTTTATCATTTTTATTACTTTGGAAAACTCTTTTCCTTTTCCAGTTTTGAGTGTTGCTACAACTTTCTTTGCCATGTGAAATGATGATTATTTTATTTCCTTATGTAATGTCATTTTTTTCAGGATAGGGTTGTATTTTTTCAACTCCAGTCTGTCGGTAGTGTTCTTTTTATTTTTTGTGGTAATGTAGCGTGATGTGCCGGGTTTGCCACTTGCTTTATGCTCAGTACATTCCAAAATTACCTGTACCCTGTTGCCTTTCTTTGCCATTTTACTTAATTTATATGGAAAATAGATTTTGAGGGCGCAAAGGTAATATATTTTCTGAAATTCCGTAATTTATTTTTTGGCAGAAAAGGCACATTAATTTGCCTTAATAAACCTGTTTGACCAGATATTATCTTCACTGTAAATGAGAATGATATAAACTGAGTTGGAAAGGTCGCCCACATAAATCTTTCCATCCGTTAAATTTTCCATTGACTTTACAATTCGTCCTGTTTGATCTATAATGTCAACCTGCTCGATCGTGCTGTTTTTACTATTTAATGTCAAATAATCCTTAGCAGGGTTCGGATACATAATCATGTCTTCATTATTATAATCCAATTCATCAATTGATGTGCAGTTCAGGAAAATAATCTGGATTGAATCGGTTGCAGAACAACCATTTGCAATAGTTACCACCACTGAATAATCAACGGTATCACCTGAAAGCACCGTGGTGCTTGCTAAAATAGAACTTGTAAATTCACCGGTGTTCCAAAGGTAAGTTGCCCCGGTTTGAAATCCTGCATTGAGAATCAGTGATTGTGTTGAACATATTGTGGTATCATTGCCTAAAGCAGGCGTTGCCGGTGCAGTCACCATAGCTGTAATTACAGTATCCGTTGTTAAAGGGCATCCTGCAACTGTTCCATAATAGGAACTTGTATAAATATAAGGCCCTAAAGGAGATGTGCCAACTGTAAAAGTTCCCAGATAACCCCCGGTTAATGGTCCCGGACCAGTCCAGGTTCCAGTTGTATCAGAGCCTGAAATCAAGTAATTGAATAAATTTTGCTGGGATAAATTAGAGCATATGTTTCCCTGCGTGCTAGTTGCTGTGGAAGTTGGGTAACATTGCTCCACCAGGAAATCGTCCATGGAAAGATCGTTTCCGCCCTGAGCTCCGCCTACATTGGTGATAAGAATAAAATATAAATCACTTGTAGTTGAAGTAACAGAACCCGAATTATACAGTGTCCAGACCGGAAAATAATCAGCGCTTATGGCAGGCTGCATATTTAATACGGTTCCGTTACCATCCGTAATTACAATTTTTACATTGCACTGTAAGCCCCCAAAGCTGGTAGTAAGATAGGTGGAAATTCTATACGGCATATTTTTACAAACCGACAAATGACGTTTGTAAACTGTATCTCCTGCGCAGGTTCCTGTTGAACCAACACAATTGATAAAATTCATATACAATGAATAACTGCCGCTGTGAACTGCCCATGATTGTGGAACAACATGCACGGTAGTACCCGGAATGAGATCAGGGCAAGGCGTTTGATATTCGTAACTATCAGTAAGTACTGTTTGGAAGTTACACTGGGCGTTGAGATTTACGTTTGAGAGAAAAGTAAAAATTGATAAGTAAATTAAAATGTAGATGTGTTTTTTCATTCTGATTATTTTTTAAAGAATATTATTATGCAAAAATATAGTGATTTTATATTTTAACTCATAGTGAATTTTAACTATTTTCACTCATAATAATTATAAAAACCCTTTAAAATTGAATTCGAAAACCAATTCTCATAATTTTGCAGTAACATAAATACTTTTTTATTCGAATGGTATATCATTTTATGAAGGCTTTACCACGGATTTAATGAAAGTAATTCAATTATCTATAATTCACTATTTAAACAAATTCGGAAAAATGAAAATTTTAATGAATAAAATATCCATCGCTAGAACAGTTAATAAAACAGTATTTATTCTTTTTCTTTTAAGTTGTTTCTTAACCGGCTGCAGCAAGAAAAAAGGTTGTATGTACCAGGGTGCTGCCAATTATGATCCAGAGGCTGAAGAAGAAGATGGTTCATGCAAAATATATGGGTGTATGGACCCCAATGGTTTAAATTATGATCAATATGCCAATATAGATGATGGTTCTTGCCAGGTGGCAGGTTCTGGAGGAAACACAACAATAGTTGCTTTTCCACAGCATCATGGTGCACCTATTTTCAGCCATACAAATTATCGTGACACCGCTTATGTAAAATTTAATGCACAGGAATTTCCGGGAACAAACCCTTCTTTATACGATCTTACTTTTATTGGTGAAGATGGTGAGGATCATGTTCACCTGGAAGAATTAAAAGCAGGAAAATATTATATTTATATGGTGGGTTTGGATACAACTATAATGGAAAGAGTAACGGGTGGTATTCCTTATGTGCTGACTCAAACATCAGGTGAAGTGGACCTTATTGTTCCTGTCACTGAATAAATATCTTATTTGATCTGATTAAAAGGGCTTTTCTCAGCCATCAGCTTTTCTATTTCATCAATTGTTTTCGGAACGCAATCTGACATTACCATGTGCCCATCATTTGTAATCAAAACATCGTCTTCAATTCTTACTCCTATGTTCCACCATTTTTTATCACAGGGAGAACCTTCTTTAATGTAAATTCCCGGTTCCACAGTAATTATGCTGTTGGGTCTTAGAGGCCCATAAGTTCCTGCATCATGAACATCTAATCCAAGATAATGGGACGTTCCATGCATGAAATAATTTTTCAGTTCATTATCTTCTTTAATAATTCCTAACTTTTTCATTCCTGCAAGAAGCACTTTTGAAGCTGCCTCGTGAGTTGAGTTAAAACTATTTCCGGGTTTACAAACATCAATTCCCGCTTTCTGCGCATCAAACACTAACTGATAAATAGCTTTTTGCTCCGGTGAAAATTTTCCGCTTACAGGAAATGATCGGGTAACATCTGCAGTATAACCATGATATTCTGCACCCATATCCATCACTACCATATCAGAAGGTAAGAGTTTTTTACGATTGGTTTCATAATGCAATACACAGGAGTTTTCTGCACCTCCGACAATGGATGGGTAGCCAGGATATTCCGAACCTGATTTATTCCAGAAATATTCATTAATCGCCTGTAACTGATATTCAGTCATTCCGGCCTCAGCAGCTTTCAATGCTTCTATGAAACCGGTACAGGTAATGCTAATTGCTTTTTGCAATAAAGTCAACTCTTCATTGGCTTTTATTTCCCTCAGTGAAGCATTAATCTTTGCAAGCTTTACACGATCAATTTTTTCAGAAACCTGATTTGTCTTGTCTTTGAATTTTGCAACAAGCCATCCTGTGCTTCCTTTTTCTTTTGTATTTTCATTTATATCAGATGGGAATTTCACCAGTATTTTTGACAAGGTACTGAAATCAAAATCTAAACTTTCAAATTCTGTATTAATAAAAATTGAATGTATCCCGGAAATGTTATCTATATCTTCCTTTGATGGAATTTTGCCGGTCCATGTTTCCTTGGATGGATCCCTGTCACTTGCAAAAATAAATTCGTTGGAAGTTACTCCATTTATTGTGTGAGGCTCTTTAAAAATCAATACAAGTGCATCCGATTGTGGGTAACCAGTATAGTAATAGAAATTAGGATCCTGGTGATATTGGTAGTCAACATCATTTGAACGATTGCGGATAGGAGAAGCAAAAAATACTGCAACTGAATTATCCGGCAATTGGTTTCTTAAAGAATCGCGCCTTTCAATATGAAATTGTCGTGAGAGAAGGTCAGAATCGTAAAGTGATTCAGGCTGTCTTATTTTAAAATGAGGAGGTTCTTGTGAAAAAGATTGAAAAGAAAGTAACGTTGAAAATAGAAAGATCAGCTCAATTTTTCTCAACATGTTGTAAAGATTTTAAGCTGATCTTTTTTTAAATCATATTTTGCCTTTTTTTATTGCATCAGAAATGGCCTTTGAAATACCTTTTTTGTTGATTGTACGCATTGCTGAAGTGGAAACTTTAAGGGTAACCCATTCCTTAGTTTCGGGAATGTAATATTTTTTCATCTGAAGATTCGGATTGAATCTCCTTTTCGATTTCACATTTGAAAATGAAACGCTGTTTCCAACGATAGATTTTTTTCCGGTTAAATCACAAATTTTTGACATGACTTTATTGCTTTCTTAATTAAGGGTCGCAAATATCGGATAATTTCTTTTATTGACAAAGATTCATTTAAAATATTGGTTTATAACCTAAATTTGCATGAACGTTCTTTAAATTCTTCATCCAATATGGGGCCGACAGGATTCGACAGCCTGTGCAATTGGTATGTAAGCATGTGGTGCACTGTGAATACAGCACGTTAATCCTGATTCTCACTCGTCTTAAATGGCGAAAATTCTTATGCGCTTGCAGCTTAATCTCATGCAGATTGAGCCTGATTCAGGTGACAATGTAGCCTGAACAAGCTATCCCGCTTCAACTTCCGCTCATTAAGTTGGGATTCCGGGGTATCGTACTTTTGAGCTGGCTGCGGCAGTGTTCGTATGTTGCAGTGAGATAACACGAAATAAGGAAAATGATGGTAAGCATTTCGCCTCACATTTTCCCGACAATTAAGCAAATGCTAAACATGAAGAAAGCGTATTAATTCCTTGTCTGGACGTGGGTTCAAATCCCACCGGCTCCACAAAAACAGCATTCAAAACCGTTCAATTCCCATCTTTACCTCTGAAGATGGGAATTTTTGTTTTTAGGAAATAGTCAATTTTTATCAAAAAACAGCAAAGTTTGTAGTCCAATTCGGTGTACTGTTTGAAAAATTATAAAAGTATACCTACTCCTTCTGAAACCCTTGATAATACTGTGAAGTATAAAAATAAATTCATTTTTTTGTATTCCAATTATTTAATTTTATACTTTTGATCGGTGTACTTTTGAAAAGTACACCTACCCCCCAATAAATGAATACATTTTCAATCATATTTTTTATGCGTAAAACAAGAGCTGGAATTGATGGCGCAGCACCAGTATATTGTCGGGTAACAGTAAATGGCGAACGTGCAGAATTTTCAATCAATAGAAAGTTTGAAGTTTTAAGATGGAACAGCCAATCCGGATTCGCCAAAGGAACCAAAGAAGATGCCCTGACTTTAAATTCATTCATTGACGCTGTCAGAAATAAAATATATGGAATTCATAAAAAGCTAACTGATAAAAAAGAACTCATTACTGCTGAAATAATTAAAAATCATTACCAGGGAAAGACAGAAAAGCAATATTCGCTTATAGATGTCTTCAGGCATCATAATGCTGAAATTAAAGAGCGCATAAATATTGATATTGCAAAAGGAACTTTTCAAAAATTTGAATCTATACTGAAACATGTCATTGAATTCATGAAAAAAAATTATGGAAGGAATGATATGTTTCTTTCGCAACTAAATCATAAATTTATCTCTGACTTTGAACATTTCCTTAAAACAAAAAAACAAATCAACAATAATACCACTGTAAAATATATACGCAGTCTGAGAAAAATTATAAACATAGCAATTGAAAATGATTGGCTGGCAAAAGATCCTTTTTTGAAATATAAGGGAACATTAAAAGAAGTAAAACGCAATTTTCTGACCACTGATGAGTTACAAACAATTGTTAATCTGAATTTGAAAAATTATCGATTGCAAACAGTTCGCGATATTTTTGTTTTCGCTTGTTACACAGGGCTTGCTTACATTGACATTTTTAATTTAACTGAAGATAATATTTTACTTGGAATTGATGGTGAGCGATGGATTTTTAAAGACAGAGCGAAAACAGATGTCTCTTCAAAAATTCCACTCCTTCCTACTGCAATTGAAATCATTGAAAGGTATAACCAAAATGAGGAGTGTACCGCGTCAGGAAAATTATTTCCTGTTAAAAGCAATCAAAAAACAAATGCTTATTTAAGAGAAATTGCTGATTTAGCAGGAATAGAAAAATATCTCACTTTTCATCTGGCACGTCACACTTTCGCTACTACTGTTACTTTATTGAATGGTGTTCCAATTGAAACAGTCAGTTCGATGCTTGGTCATAAAAGTATTCGCACTACTCAGATTTATTCTAAGGTTGTTGAGGAAAAAATTAGTGTGGATATGAAAATGTTGAAAGAGAAATTGGAATTGAGAAAATCTAATTATCTTATTCATTGAGCTATTCATATTTTATATTGGCTGTCTTAAATTAAGATAACTGATACCTACTATAAAACATCTTTTTCTTCATGGGTCTATTTGTTTTAAAATGTTACTTATTAATACCAGAATGTCGATACATTTTTGATATCATTGACAGCAAAACCTAAATTCAATTTCCATCCTTCAACGATTGGTTCGCCAGTTTTATAATTCGTAGTTATTTAATCCCTAGCTTTTAAATTTGAAGGAACTGTTTTGTCAGTTAAATTATCAGCCTCATAGAATTCTGGCCTTTTTTTCAAAGCTATTCGAAAATCCTTTGCAAAATAAGGAAAGCATAATGGTGATATTAGAACCGAATAAACAGTTACTGTTTCATTTGCATTTTGTAAAAATCATTAGGGGAAGTCACGTTTTAAACTAATCCTGATAAAGATTAACCCACTTGAAAGAAAAGATTTATTGAAAAGACGTTTTCGTATTTATTCAGATTATTCTCATGGATTATAATAATCATCTGTCATGAATTTGCATTAATCCGAATTAATTTTTAAATGACAATAAAACTTCAAAATAATCTAGTTTTAATATTAATTAATGCGACTTAATCCGCATAAATGCGAATTAAGTTTTTGTTTAAATACATATTTCATCTAAATTACCCCTGCATCAATTCGCGAATAAATTCCATAGCGCTTTTCATTTTCTTGCTTGCATCACCATGCAACAACTCCAAAATAATGCCTCCTTGAGCAGGAATTGGAAAAGAAAACTGAAAAAAATTAAGGAAGTTACTCATTACAAAGTTGATATTAAAGACAGTAAATTAAGGGGACATCTACTTTATACTATACCTAGCACAGATTGGAAACTTTTTTCTGAATAAATAGGTTGTTTCTCTCTGCACATTCCCTGAAACTCACAACCTGGCAGGTAAACACTTTTTCCTGCTGGGTTTAGGATAATAAAAAAGTTTGATGAAATCCCCGCATTTTATTTATTATCAAAATAAAACCTTTGCCCCTGGTTGGTGTTCTTTCCATCAACCACCTATTAATTCTGGGTGGTGGCAAACTATCATAATTGAATTTGTTTTCGCTTACATGCTGATGTATTTTTGTATCGTGAAGTAATCTCTGTCAGGAAAGCATTTTATCATTTCTTAAAAACTTTATTATTCAAATGATACAACTTCTAACTACTCGTAATACTCTTATCTAGTATCAATCAGCTAAGTATTTTATTAATTATTTCAATAAAATTTTTAATCATGAAAACGAAAAATCAGTTACACTTCACGTTTAAAGTAATATTATTGATTCAATTTTTTTGGTTGTAATGACTCCATTTAATAAAGCAGCGGCAAGCAATTATTACTGGGTAGGAGGCATCGGAAATTGGAGTGATTATGGAAATCACTGGGCGACTTCCTCAGGCGGTTTAATTTTCCATACCTCCATTCCCACTGCAAATGATGATGTTTTTTGATGTGAATTCATTCACAGCTTCAAACTAAGTTATTTTGAAAAAGTTGAGCATCTTTAATTCCTCAATAGTGTATTAGATTCCCCGTTTGCTTTTTTAGTTCCTTCTGATGAGTTTGTGGCACACTATTTTTATAACAGGACATGTAAGATTATTTGGTAAGCAGTTCAGGCGGGCAACACCGCACGAAAGCAAGTCAAAGAAGTCAAAACAAGCCCCCGGTTTTGAAGCGGGGGGTTAATTTTTTAAAGTATTCCTCTTTTATTTGGGCGTTCGAGCTTTTATGGCATGGCTTTTTTCTCACTCTTAATAACATGGCATCATTCATAATAAAAAAGATTTTAATTCCGCTTGATTTTTCAAGAACCTTTTTTAAGTCTTTGAATTATGCCGCAGCAATCTCCCGGAAAAGTAAAGGTGAAATTAATCATAATTAAAAATCAATCAAAAAATGAAAAATTTAATCAATCTGCTTTTAGTTCTGTTGCTGTTCGCAGCCGGATGCACTTCAGCAAAGAAGACCGATAATGGCACAAACAATACCGATACCTCAGGATACATGAAGCAACCTCAGGATAAAACACAAATGAATGACACCGCACAAATGCAAACTGACAGCATGAAGCATTATGACAGCATTCCTCATTAATAAAAATCATTGGCTATGACACAAAGAAAAAAATCAATAAGAGGAAAAAGGAAAAGAAGTGATAAAAAATTTTCCGCCAGCCTTCAGCATCATCAGCTTCCGGCAAAAAAATATCCGAGCAAACCAACAGTAGAAGGAAATGTTGAATTAAACGAATCAACATTGGTGGATGAACGCGATGCTCCGACAATTAATCCTAACAAAGTAACACGTTTATAAATCAAATAAAATTAATAACAATTTAAATTTTAAAAAATGAACACATTAGTAAAAAATCCAACGCGCAGTTTACGCCCTTCTTCATGGTTTAGCCCGGCTGAACGTTTTTTCCGCAATGACTTCCTTGACTTATGGGATGGCGATAATCTTAACACTATTCCATCTATGAACATTACCGAGGACAAAGAAAATTACAAAGTTGAACTCGCAGCACCCGGTTTAAAGAAAGACGATTTCAATATTGACGTGGAGGGTAATCTCATTACCATTTCATGCGATAAAGAAACAGAAACCACAGAATCAAAAGACAAAAATGGTTATTCGCGCACCGAGTATAACTATTCTTGCTTCTCCCGTTCATCCACGCTTCCAGATTATGCTGACACCAATAAAATCACTGCAAAGTATAATGACGGGGTTTTAAATCTTTCCATTCCAAAAAAACCCGAAGCGCAGCAAAGCATGTCCAAAAAAATAAAAGTTCAATAATTATTAATCATTAAAAATCAAAAAAACATCATGAAATGCGTAGCATTCATGAATTCATAAATTTTAAAAAATCAAAAACCATGAATAAAAAAATAATTGTTTTAATCGCAGCTTGCGTTTTCTCTTTAAATATAGTGGCGCAGGATTATCAGAATGATAAAACGCAAAAGCCAAATCAAGCCAACGTTACTTATTGCGCCAAACTGAAGGACGGGAAAATAATGGTAATGCAGAATAAAAAGGATCTTACCATTGATGTAAAACTTGCAAATGGAACAACCATTAAAACCGATGGCACAGTGGTCAAAAGTGACGGAACTCAAACCATTTTAAAAAATGGCGAATGCGTTGATAACATGGGCAACATGATAAATCCTAAGAGCGGAGATAAAATGCAAAAGGAAGAAGATAAAATTCCTCCAAAATAATTGCTGCCATGAATCTCGCCAACAACCCTTCTTTATCGGATCTGAGTTTACTCATTACCGGTAACGCAACTTATTTCGATACATATGATATAATTGTTGACCATGACAGCGAAATTCTTATTCAGCCCTCCGCAATAAGCACTGCTGTCATGCTCAGTAAATACAAATTCTATTTTAAGAATTTCAGTGGAAAAGAGCAAATAGGAATCTTAGCTGCAAAAAATTTAAGATACCTCAATCAGCTTTATAAAAACTTATTGTTCTGCTGGGAAAACAATTTAAAAGGAAAAGTAAACTATGAGCAAATTTCATTGCTTTATACGCTTGACCTGTGGCTGCAGTCAAATCAGATTAATTATAATGATAAGCACACTGATATTGTTTCATCTTTTTTTAATGCAGATGTAAGACCAGCAGAGCAAAAGGAAATATGATGAAAGCAAAAACAAAAAAGCATTTTCATCTCCGGGAAGAGCATCTTGCACTGCCCGGCCTACTATGGATGATTGCACTTCTTTATATTATCATCCATTTGTTAAAAGCATAAATCAGAAATAATAAAAAAATGAAATATTTAGTTTTAACAGGCAGAATTCTTTACTCCCTCATTTTTCTCCAGGCAATACTATTTCATTTTTCTGATAAAGCAATCAACTATGCAGCTGCGGCAGGCGTTCCTGCTGCTTCAGTGCTTGTTCCCTTTGCAGGAATTCTTGCTTTTGCGGGTGCTCTGAGCATTATTTTAGGTTATAAAGCAAAATGGGGAGCATGGCTCATTATTCTATTCCTCATTCCGGTAACTTTTATGATGCGTGCTTTCTGGAAAGAAACCGACCCCATGCAGGCACAAATGCAAATGACAATGTTTATGAAAAATATTTCCATGCTGGGTGGTGCCTTTATGATTGCATATTTTGGTTCGGGCCCTCTTAGCATTGACAAAAAGAATTTGGAAATAAAAGAAATAGAAATAAAAAAAGAAAAAGAAAATTTGGTAACGGCTTAATTAATAATGATACGAAAGTTAAGTTCAGGGGAGTTTCGTCTTTATTCAAAAAAGAAAAATCCAAAAACTGGAAAACGAAAAAATCTCGGCACATTTAAAACCAGGACAGCAGCACAAAAGCATGAGCAGGAAATTCAATATTTTAAGCATCATTAAAAATAAAACAAGCTGATGAAAACTTCAAAAAGCAAATCAAAAAGCAAAACGGCAAAGAACAATACACAGAAAGCAAAAACAGGAACTATGAAAAAAATTGCAGAAACAGGCAAAAGAAGAGAGAAGATAACGTTCCCCGAAGTAAGAGACCTCGGATACCCTGTAAGACGATGCAATCAATCCCTCTTCTTCAGCTTGCAATAAAAGACGCTTGTATGGATTATAATTCCATCAGCACATTAGAAGAAGCCGAATCAATAATAACATTTGAAGAAATTGAAGTTATTAAAACTATATTAAAACATTCTTATAATGAAATTTCTAAAAATATTAAGCGCGGCTATTTTCATTTCAACCATGATAAGCTGCTCAGCAAGAGTAGTAGCTACGCAGCCTGAAGCGGTAGTCGTTGAAAGACCGGCTCCGCCTTTCACGGATGCAGTTTGGATAGATAATGAATATGTGTGGAGAGGCGGAACTTATGTGGTTGTTCCCGGTCATTATGTGCGTCATGCAGGTGTGTGGGCTCCCGGTAGGTGGGTTAAAGTGCGAAATGGTTTTCGATGGCATCGCGGATATTGGAGATAAAAACATAATAATTTAAAATAAAATATAAAATTAAATGGCAATACTCCAAAAAATATCACCCTGCCTCTGGTTCGATAAACAGGCAGAAGAAGCAGTTAAATTTTACACTTCGATATTTAAAAACTCATCCATCGGTAATATGAGCAGATATACCAAAGCAGGCTATGAAACTCATCAAATGCCCAAAGGAACTATATTGATGATTGAGTTTAAATTGGAAGGTCAGGATTTTCTCGCGCTCAATGCAGGTCCCGTTTTTAAATTTAATGAAGCCGTTTCTCTGCTGATTCGTTGCGAAACGCAGGATGAAATTGATTATTACTGGAACAAGCTTAAAGAAGGCGGTGATGAAAAAGCACAGGTATGCGGTTGGCTCAAAGACAAATATGGCTTATCGTGGCAGGTGTCCCCATCATTCATGACAAGTTTTTTCCAGGATTACAAATCTGAAAAAGCGCAGCGCACAATGGAAGCATTAATGAAAATGAAAAAAATAAATATTGAAGAATTACAGCAAGCATAGAATGAATAATACTTTTAAATACTAATTAAATTATATCATGCAGGAAAAAAATATTCCTCTGGAAAAACCAGGTTCAACTCCGCCCAACAAACCAACCACTCCGGCTAAGCCTGATGAAAATCCCGATCCCACTAAGCCCAAACCCGGAGGTAACGAGCCTGAAAAGAATGACCCGACAAGAATTGAAGAACCTCAAAAAACCGATCCTACCCGTATAGATGAACCGCCTATGCCAAAACCCGGTCAGCCAAATCCGACACCCCCTGAAAAAAAATAAAAGTTCAACAATTAAAAAAAAATATTTATGGCAAAATATTCCAAAAAAGCACAGGACAAAGTTGAAAAAGTTATGCACGAATTTAAACAGGGAAAATTAAAATCGGGCAAAGGCGGCAAGGGAGGAAAAGTAACAAGCCGTAAACAGGCAATTGCCATTGGCATAAGCGAAGCCCGCGAAGCGGGGGCAAAGGTTCCAAAGAAAAAAAATAATTAAAACCCAATGTCAATTTTCGCAGCATTTATTTTAGCATTGCTCATCGCTTTGCTCTTTGCACCCGGTTACCGCAGGGGCTCTTACACTCCGCTCGTTATATTTTTTTTCATTCTGTTTTTTGCAGGCATTGCGTCACAATATTGGATAACTCCCTTTGGTCCCGTTTGGTATGGTATCTCATGGATGCCAATTCTGCTTGTCATTTTAATTTTTACATTTCTTTTTGCAGCGCCTTCTCCTTATGAACGAAAAAGAATTGTAAAATCAAACGATGATGAAAAACAGGCTGAATCAGCAGCCATAGCAGCCGTTAGCATATATGTATGGCTTTTATTTACTATTCTGTTTATTGCAATAATTGTCGGGGCGCTTACTAAAACTGCTTCATGAAATATTAGAAAAAAAGGAAAATTGATGAAAAATTCTGAAATGAAAACTTTAGTTTCATCTCTCAATGACCTTGTTCAGAAAGGTTATACAGAAGATTATAAAGTAACCGATAAAGGATTGAAAGCTTTAAAAACAGAAAAAATTTACCAGCCTGAACAAGTAAAGGTTGTAGACTTTCATCGTTTTGAAGGAACTTCTGACCCTGCTGATGAATCTATCTTATATGCTATTGAAACCAATGACGGCAGCAGGGGAACCCTGGTTGATGCCTTTGGTCCTTCTTCAGATACTAAAGTTACAGTCTTTATGAAAAAGTAGAAGAGATATCAAAAAAAGTTAATATAAAATAAAAACAAAAATCAAAATGGAAAACAAAAAGCTCATTGACGAATTATATCTCTGCGCTGCGCAATGTGACGAATGCTATAAAGCTTGTCTGGCAGAAAAAGATAAAGATAAGCTGCAACGTTGCATGATACTCGACCAGGAATGTTATGACATCTGTATGTTAACCGGAAAACTTTTAGAAAAAGGTTCTGAGTATGCAGATAAGTATCTGAACCTTTGCGCTGAAATTTGCAATGCCTGTGCTGAAGAATGTCAGAAACATCACCATGACCACTGCCAGAAATGCGCAAGTGTGTGCCGCCAATGTTCTGAAATGTGCCTTGAACACGAACATCATATAGAAACTTAAAATATGAATCTCAACACGCAAATCATTTGGCTTTTTATCCTTGCCTTGCCTGTTGCCTGCGTTTCATGGACGGTAACACACGAAGAAGTTTTTGCTGGGCTGAGAGAATATTTTAAAAATTTCAGTGTAAATAAAAAATCTTTGTTCGCACGAAAATTTTTCTTTCTTTTCATTTGCGAATATTGTTTCAGTTTTTATGTAACCGCGTTCTTTCTCGCCCTCACTAAATATAAATTACTGTTTGCCGATTGGAGAGGTTATCTTATATCAGGGCTTTCACTGATTTGGATAGCCAATATTTATATGAACCTGTTCTTTTTTATACGGATTGACATTAAAAAGAAAGGAACGGAAACAAAGATTGAAGAAAAAGATTTAAATAAATTAAAAAAAATAACTGCCAAATAAAATCCTTATTCAAGTTTCGTTTCACAAATTAAAAACTTCCTTAAAAATATAAGTTACAAAATAAATTAGTCAACAATCTAAAACAAATAAATATGGCAACACCAAAAAAAGCGGACCCGGTAGTACATTTTGAATTTCCGGCAGAAGACAGAAAAAGAATGTCAAAATTTTATTCCAGTGCGTTCGGCTGGAAAACTCAAATGCTTGGAGAAGAAATGGGAAACTATGTGCTGGCTACAACTGCTGATGAAGTTGATAAAAAAGGAAGACCTCTAAAAAAAGGAATTATAAATGGAGGTTTTTATGAGAAGAGCAACGACAAGCCCGCCCAATATCCATCGGTAGTTATTGCAGTTGACGACATTCAGAAATCTATGAATAAAATTACCAAAGCAGGCGGAGAAGTCCTTGGTGAACCAATGGAAATTCCGGGGTTTGGAATGTATGTTTCATTCTATGATACTGAGGGCAATCGCGTTAGCATAATGGAGCCGACTATGGAAATGAAAGAAAGAGCAAAAACGCGGTAACTCATTTTTAAAAAGCAATTCTAAATAAACTATAAAAGGAAATAAACTATTATGAGAAAAATAATCGTAATATCAATGGTTACGTTAGACGGTGTCATGCAGGCGCCCGGTGGACCCGAAGAAGATAAATCAAACGGTTTTAAATATGGCGGTTGGTCTGCACCGTATCAGGATGAAGCGGGAGGTAAGTTCTTTCAGAAACTGATGAAACCAGCAGATATTCTTTTGGGCAGAAAAACATTTCAAATTTTTGCCTCCTATTGGCCTGAACATGCAGATATGTGGCCCGGTATCAATGAGGTGACTAAATATGTGATGTCCAAAACCATGAAAAAATCAGATTGGGAAAATTCCGTTTTCCTCAAAAGTCTGGCAGACATTAAGAAACTCAAAAATTCAAAGGGTTCAGAGATTAAAGTCTGGGGCAGTGGTCAGCTCATTCAATTATTGCTTAAAAATGATTTGGTGGACGAACTCTGTCTCATAATTTATCCATTAACTCTTGGTAAAGGAAAAAAGTTATTTGTTGAAGGCGCGATTCCCGCAGCATTTAAATTATCAGAAAGTACAATTACACCCGGTGGAGTTATCTTGACCAATTACAAACGAGCCGGAAAAGTGAAGACCGGAACGGTTGGAGCCTGAAGAGAATTCATGGCACATTATTTTTATAACATAAGTAAAAAAAAAAAATAATAGCAATTCTCTCAATAGTTATTTTAGAAGCATGTTCAACTGCTACCATGATAACGGGCACATGGAAAAGCCCCTCCTCAACATCAAAAAACTATGAAAATATTCTTGTTGCCTCCCTCACAAGTCATGCAGTTGCAAAATCAACTGTGGAAAATGATTTGGCTGAACAGCTTGCTAAATATCAAATTAATGTTTCAAAAAGCATAGATTTATTTCCACCGGAAGTGAGCAATTCCGATTCTGACCGTGTAACAATTATGCGAAAAGTTCACGGCAAAAATATTGATGCTATTTTAACCGTCTCACTTCTTAAAAAACAAACCGAATCGCGTTATATCAGGAGAAGAATTCCTTACGACCCGCTAATTCGGTATAATTATTACAGCGATTTCTGGGGTTACTATTCTTACTGGTATCCTTATTCATATAGCCCCGGATACTACACAGAAAAAACGTATTACATAGAAACAAATCTCTATGATGCTAAAACTGAAAAGCTTGTTTGGTCAGCCCAGTCCGAGACCTATGATGTTCTTAATCTTCCTTCATTCTCAAAAGATTTTGCAAAAGCAATTATCAATAAATTAAAGGAAGATGGAATCTTGAAAGGTGAACCTCAAAAATCATAGTAAAACTTATTTTTTATTCTCTGCGCTCTCCGCTTCTCTGTGAGCTCTGCGTGAAATTTTTACATAATGGAACTTTCCGAAATAATAATTCAAAAAATTCACGACCACGGTCCCATTTCTTTTCATGACTTTATGGAAAGGGCTCTCTATTATCCCAACTTAGGTTACTATACTTCCGCAGGAAACAAAACCGGAAAAAACGGAGATTACTTCACAAGTCCCGATTATAGTTTTCTATTTGGCGAAATGATAGCAAAACAAATTGAAGAAATGTGGGAGCTGTTAGGCAAAAATGAATTTACTATTGTTGAATTTGGTGCAGGTAACGGTTCGCTTTGTCACGACATTCTCAACTATCTTAAAGGCAATAAAAGCTTGTATGATAAATTAAATTATTGCATCGTTGAAAAAAGTCTTGCAATGCGTAAAATGGAAAAAGAAATCCTTACTGAAAAAGTAAGCTGGTACGATTCCATTCAGGACATCCCTCTGATTAAAGGCTGCATTCTGTCAAATGAACTGATAGATAATTTTTCAGTGCATAAAGTAGTAATGGAAGATGAACTCAAAGAAGTATATGTAGGCTATCAAAACGGTTTTATTGAAATGCTCAAACCTGCTTCAAAAAAACTTAAAGATTATTTTCAGCGGCAGCAGATAAATTTACCAAAAGGTTTTTGTACCGAAATAAATCTTGAAGCCATCGAATGGATTAAAAGCATTTCTGCATCCTTAAAAAAAGGATATGTCATTACCATTGATTATGGTTATCCTGCTTCTGAATTATATCAACCCTGCCGCAATAAAGGAACGCTCACCTGCTACAATAAACACACAGTAAATAACGATTTTTACAACCACATAGGGGAACAGGATATTACCGCACATGTTAATTTTTCTGCCATCAATCGCTGGGGAATAAAAAACGGTTTGCAATGCTGCGGGTTTACCAATCAATCAAACTTTTTACGTGCGCTCGGTTTCATAAACGCACTGCGAAAAGTAGAAGAAAAAATAAAAAATAATCCTGTTCAATACAAAAGAACAATGTCATTAATACAAACATTACTGCTGGACATGGGAAAAAAATTCAAAATCCTCATTCAGCAAAAAGGATTGCGGCAACATTACCTTGCAGGATTAAAATTTGCCGAGCAATCTGTTTAAAAAACTATGGGCGTTCCCTTCCTCCCGATGAAAAATCGGGAAGAAGGTCATGCTTTTCATTGCAATCTTTTTTTTCTTTTTTATTTTTTTTCAAACTTGAAAATGCTATCAAAAAACAATTTGATATTTATATTCTTTCATCCTCCGTTGATCCGCGCGATCATCAAAAAGCCAAAGAAAATTCTTCGGTAATTGAATTTATTGAAAAACCACTCGGAAACAGTGTTATTCTAAAAATGTTTGGATGAATTTGAGTGTAGATTTGGGTACTTAAGCGTTTTTAAAGAACACTCAATCTTGATAGTGATAGATCAGTCGAGTATTCCGATAACAGTTAGAAAAGAAATTTTAAAAAAGGGAGCTTTACGCACGTCTTTTTTGTGTCCCCGCATAGTCTTCCCATTTCGGGGACTCTGCGGTAATTGAAATGCCGTAAACTAAAAGCGCTATTTCATAATACTTATTTTCTTCACAATCATTTTTTCATGGTTTCTGACAATCAGGGAATAGACTCCCCGGGCAAAATTTGATTCATTGAAAGAAACAGCTTGTTCAGTGGTTTCAATTCTTTTTACCACTCTTCCCATTTCATCTGTTATCTCTATTTGTAATGGGGCGCCTGGTTTATTTAAAAATTCAACAGTGAATACTCCTGAATTGGGATTCGGATAAACGTTTACCTCAAAATTATTTTCTGACACCATATCTCCTTCCCTGCACGGAACAGTAACTGTAACTCCGGAGGAGAGCTTGGAGCATCCGTTACTGTTAGTTACTTCTACCTTATAAGTTCCTGCTGTTGTTGCGGTGTAATTTGATAAAGTTGCTCCCGGAATGTATGCATTTCCTTTTTTCCATTTATACGTTAATCCGGTGCCGGTATTGGCGGCCAGGACAACACTTCCGCCTGCACAGAATGTCGTAGGGCCCTGTGGGGTTATGGTGGCAGCGGGTTTATCCACCGTAACAACAGTGGCGCTTGTTGTTGTCTTCGCACAACTGGTTACTGTATTGGTTACTATCACCCTGTAATTACCTCCTGTAGTTGCGGTATAAGATGCTAACGTGGCACCGGAAAGGAGAGTGCCTCCTTTTTTCCACTGGTAAGAAAGATTAGCGCCTGTCGGTGCATTCAATACCACACTTCCTCCTGAGCAGAAAGTGGTAGGGCCGGCCGGTGTTACAGTGGCGGATGGAAGGGGATTTACCGTAACAGTGGTAGCGGAAGAAGTGGCAGAGCCACAGGAGTTAGTAACCGCAACCGAATAGCTTCCGGTTGCTGATGCAGTGTAAGCTGAATTGGTGGCCCCTGAAATATTTGTTCCATTTTTTTTCCATTGGTAGGTTAACCCCGTTCCCGTATTTGCATTCAATGCAACACTTCCGCCTGAACAGAATGTAGTAGGCCCTCCGGGAGTGATTGTTGCTGAAGGCTGTGAGCCCGGAGTAAAAGAAACAGGATCCGAACTGATGCCGTTAGCAGTAACAACAAGGGAATAAGTTCCGGCAGGAAGGTTAGCAGGCAGCGTAAATTGTGCTGTATCAGGCAATGTTCCTCTTTGCACTCCTGTGCTGTTCCAGTTAAAGGTGCGTGCATAATAAACGTTATTACCGGATGTCAGCCGGATGACAGGGTAGTTAGTTGCCATTTGCCAGTCGTCACCATAAGTGGCACCTTCTGAAATGCCATTAAACTTAGTGCCCGTTATAGTATATAAGTTGGTGCAATTGATTTGGGCAATAGTATTAATTACGGGCTTCCATGAAGCCAGCGGGGTTCCGGCAGGAGTGTATATATAATATTGATCATTATCCTGTTCTGCATAAAGAATTTTTCCGTCAGGCAAATTGAGCATAGTGGCTTCATAGCTTGAAATGTTTCTTGTCAGTCCGCCTCCGGGTGCATTTACCTGGGTAAAGGAATTGCCTGTTGGGTCGTATTCATAAAAAGAAGTTGGCGTGGGAAAATGATTACCTGAAGTCGGAACAGGGGAAAGAGCACAAAGGACCTTACCGTTACCCATCATAGCAGCAGCAGCATCAGGAGCACCATGGCCGCTTACTGACGGTCCTGCAATCCATGTTCCGGGATTATTATTTCCTGAAGGAGTATATAAAGCTGTGTTTGCTAATGAACCGATAAAAAAGGCACGGCCGTCAGGCAACAAAACTGCACCTCCTGTTTCAAGTCCGTAGGGATCGTACAAAGAAACAGGAACTGTGGCATCCGCAACCCACTGGTTAAGCGAAGGAATATACCGTTCTGAGTTGGTTGTGTTTCTATCCACCATTAATATACTGTTATCAGGCAGCTTAACCCATGCGGATTCATTGTGAATGCCGATACATGAAGGTCCTGAACCATAGGTATTGGTAAGAGGATTATAAATAACATTACCTTTTAAGTTACCTGCTACTAAAGCCTGCAGGACTTTTCCGTCAGGAAGAATTTCTGAATTGGCATCACTCACGGTTTGCCCGGGTGCAGGATTATTTGTCCAGGCATTTGTCAAGGGATCATACGTTTCACCCAGCGATTTTCCTGTACCGTATTCCCCGCCAGCAACATAAACGCGTCCGTCTTTTAAAATTTGTGCCGAAAAATAAAGCCGTGTATTATGCATCGCTGAAATGCTGCTCCACGTGCCGTTAACATAGCTCCCGTGAATGTCTGGCGTGAACTTATTCCAGATATTGCCAATACCGTCAGTTCCTCCCGATTCGGTTTTTGCAAGAACAGTTCCGTCAGAAAGGAGCAGAAGTCCGCCACCACTCAGATCAGGTGAGGTATTAGTAAGGGCTGTCCAGGTACCCTGTGCCGAAATTTGGCCGGTAACAACTATAAACAATAATACCAGGAGCATTGAAGGATAACCGGGGAATTTTACTGGTTTGAAAATTTCCCTGTTAAGTAATGGTGATTTCATTTTTTGGTTATTTTATTTTTGCACAATAATAATTAATTAAATAATCGCTTTTACCCGGAGGATATTTTATTTTCCGGTCATCCCGGAACACTCTTATTCAGGGCTTTTTCTCCAGTATCAGTTGTTGGACAGGAAGGGCATTATTTTTTTAAACGCACTAAGAAAAACTTATTTTACAACCTTAATTTTCTTTATCACCATTTTATCATGCTCTCTCACCCTCAAACAATAAACCTCTTGTGCAAGATTTGATTCATGAAAGGAAACAGACTGCTCTGTTGTTTCCAATCTCTCCACTATTCTTCCCAACGCATCGGTTATTTCTATCTGAATCGGGCCAGTGGGTTTATTTAAAAGTTCAAAAGTGAATACTCCTGAGCTGGGATTCGGATAAACATTTACATCAGAATTATTCTCGGACACCATTTCTCCTTCCCTGCACGGAACTGTAACAATTACAGCGGCAGAAGTTTTTGGGCCTTACTAATGTTAAGTCAGAGGCAGACGTTTTGATAAAAGTGGCCCCTTGTTCACGGGAAAGAGCCCGCTGTTTAACGGTAGGACATGACGAATTTCTTATTTAAACAGTTCGCTTGCAGGTTTACCGGTTGCATTTGGCAAGTCCATTCCAAGCAGCTTTGCAAGGGTGGGTGCAATGTCAATTGTCTTAACATCAGTGTCTGATTTAAGATTTTTTATTTTCCATCCGTAAAAGATCAAAGGCACATGCGTATCATATTCATAAGGTGTTCCATGGGTGGTTCCTGTTTTGTAAAACCAAACCATCCAGTTGGGTTTTACAATCCATTGTACATCACTGCTGCGTGAAGCATTGAAGCCATTTTTCACCATTGATTTTATGCCGTATTTATAGTCATTATTTTTAAGCCCGTTTTTGGTAAATGCCATGGCAATACCCTCCTGGCTGATTAAAAAATCAGTAAAAACATTTGATAGGGAATCCTCATTCAAATTTTTTGCTTTAATAAGATCGTGATTAAAGTAAATTGCGTCACCTCCGACATCAAGCAGCAATGAATCTTTTCCGGGAATATCACCGGCAAGAGTTTTTAATTTTGATGACAGCTCGTTATACAAAATAACTCCTCCAGGCTTACCGCTGTCATGCAGCAGCTGCGGATTGGGAACAGCTCCATGATCGGCTGAAAGAAAAAGCAGGTAATTGTTTTTTCCAATGTATTTATCAAATGAGTTGAGCAAGCTTGCAATTTCGGCATCAAGATCCATATAGGTTTGCTCTAATTCCACTGAATTAATTCCGAATTTATGTCCCACATAATCAGTTGATGAAAAGCTGATGCATAAAAAATCAGGGATCTTGTTTTGCCCGAGCTTTTCATTGATCAAAGCCTGTTCGGCAAACATGGCAATCAGTTTGTTTCCCCAGGAAGTATATTTAAGATCAGCGTAAGCTGTGGTATCAAACCGGTAGGGGAAAACTGTTTTTTTATCTAACCCTAACGTGCCTTCATAAGCCGAAGAATCAGCATTGTCATAGTGATGCCCAGCAACAGAGTTCCATCCTTTTTTTAAAAATTGCTTAGGATAATTAAGATTATTAAAATCAGTAACCCATTTGGCAGAAGTTTTTTCCTTAGAATAATAATCGCTGGAAATAAATTTTCCTGTTGCATCTTCATACCAGAAAGCAGCATCAGCATTTTTTCCTCCGGGCAGGATGGAGGCTCTGTCTTTGAGTGAAATGCTGAAGACACGCGAGTCGGCAATAGATTTTTTGAACCGGTCAGTAACTGTTTCAATGAGTAATTTATTAGGGGATAACAGCAACGGATTGTTTTCATCCTGCACACTGCTTAAAGATTTTTTTGCCGTTTCGCTCCACCAACCGTTTGAAATAATTCCATGAACGGACGGAGTAGCTCCTGTATAAATGCTTGCATGACCCGGGGCTGTTTCGGTGGGAACATAATTGTAATGGCAATTTCTAAAAAGGGCTCCTTCATTTACCAGTCTTTTAAATCCGCCTTCTCCGAATTTATGCCAGAAGCGTTCAATATAATCATAACGCATTTGATCCACAACAATGCCAATAACAAGCCGTGGTTTAGCTTCATAATTTATTACGGCTTTTTTCGGCTGCGAATTGCAGGAAATAACATGGAAAATAAATACAAGGGAAATAAAGATACGCTGCATAGATTATTTTTTTTGTAAATGTAGAAATAAATAGCTGCTGCTAAAACAACTTTATCACGTGTGAACCTGCCCAAAGTGCCATAATACAAATGACCATTGAAAAGATAATGTTAATTCCTGCAATCAGATAATTGCCGGTGCGCATCATTTCAAAAGTTTCAAGAGTGAAAGAGGAGAATGTGCTGAACCCTCCGCAAAACCCGATTGCAATTAATAAACGATAAGGTTCCTGATGAGTTGCCCGAAGTGCAAGGTAACCGACAAGCAATCCTAAAATAAAACTGCTGGTAATGTTTGAAATAAATGTTCCAAAAGGAAAATTAGTATCAAATACTTTTTTTGTTAAAACACCTGTTCCGTATCGTGCCAGGCTGCCGAGTCCCCCGCCAATAAAAACAAGAAATAAATTCATTTTTCGAATTTTTGGATTGAAAATTTTTTATAAAAATAATAAATTATTCCTGCCACGATAAAGCCCAAAATCCATCCGCCTGAAATATCAAACGGAAAATGAGTTCCGAGGTAAATCCTGCTGTAAGAAACAATAAAGCACCAAATCAATAATACAGGAGTTATCCATTTAATTTTTTTTCCGAAAAGTAAAACTAGAAAAAAAGCAAGCCCTGCTGAATTTGCTGCATGAGAAGATATAAATCCGTACTGGCCCCCGCACTCACCGTTAACGAGATGGACCTGTGATTGCAAAATTAAATTATGACAGGGACGATAACGCATTACATGATCTTTAATGAAAACTGAAAGCTGGTCAGTTAATAAAATCAGCACAGTAACAGCAACCAATATTTTCCAAAAATTATTTCCCGAATTTTTATAAATAAGAAATGCAAGAAAAAAATAAAGCGGAATCCATGTCCACTTATAACTTATCCAATAAAACACGAAATCACAAAACGAACAGTGATGACTGTTGATGAAAAGAAAAAGCTTAGTGTCAATACTTTTTAAATATTCAATCATAAATTCTTAAGTCTTGATACTTAATACCTGGTACCTGGTACTTCTTCCTTAGTTCATCATCCTCCACAATACATCCTTCAACTCCTCAATACCTTTCATTGCAACCGAAGAAATAAAAACCACGGGAACTTTTTCTCCGTCATTCATTTTGTCCTTCGGTGCTAATTTTTTTAACTCTTTCAGGAGTTCATCATCCAGCATATCGCATTTTGAAATGGCAATAACTCTTTTTTTATCGAGTAATTCTGGGTTGTGCAGTTTTAATTCTTTCAATAAAATTTTATACTCTTTCTTCAAATCGTTAGTATCAGCAGGAATCATAAAAAGCAAAATAGAATTTCTTTCTATATGTCGAAGAAATCGTAATCCTAACCCTTTTCCAAGGTGTGCATCTTCAATAATTCCCGGTATATCAGCCATCACAAATGAACGATCACCACGATAGTAAACCATTCCAAGTTGAGGAACTAATGTAGTAAAAGGATAATTTGCAATTTCAGGTTTTGCAGCAGATACAACGGAAAGCAAAGTTGATTTTCCTGCATTCGGAAATCCCACCAATCCGACATCTGCCATTAATTTCAACTCGAGGATTTTCCATTCTTCTTTTCCCGGTTCACCGGGTTGTGCATTTTGGGGAGATTGATTAGTTGCTGATTTGAAAAAATCGTTCCCCTTTCCTCCTCTCCCTCCTTCAGCCAAAATAAATTCCTGTCCGTCTTTTTCTATTTCAAATAAAAATTCACCGGAATCAAAATCTTTTGCTATAGTGCCGAGAGGCACTTCAAGAATTTCATCTTTTCCATTAGCGCCTGTTTTTAAAGCGCTTCCTCCTTTTTCTCCGTCTTTGGCAATAACATGTTTGCGGTATTTTAAATGCAGCAGTGTCCACAACTGTTTATTCCCCCTCACAATTATGTGGCCGCCTCTTCCACCATCACCGCCATCAGGGCCGCCCTTCGGATTTTGCTTGTCACGATGAAAATGTGCCGAGCCCGCTCCGCCTTTCCCTGAACGGCAGTTGATTTTAACATAGTCAATGAAATTGGATTCTGCCATCTCAAAAGTTAAAGTTTAAAGTTCAAAGTTGAGTAAAATTTTCCATGAAAAGTCTCCTTGTCCTTTGGAGAGGGTTGGTGTGAGGCCTATAAGTTATCAATCACTTCACAAAGCTTTCCAAATATCTCGTCAATAGTACCATTGCCTTTAATAGAATGAAATTTATTTTGTGATTTGTAATAATCTATCAGCGGAGCAGTTTTTTTATTGTATTCATCAACACGTTTTCCAATTACAGTTGGGTTTTGATCATCTGGCCTGCCGGAATCTTTACCGCGATGTAAAATTCTTCTTACCAATTCATCATATTCAACATCTAAAGAAAGCATTGCTGTGATGGCAGTACCTTTTTCTTTCAACAAATTATCCAACGCTGCTGCCTGTGCCTGTGTACGGGGAAAACCATCAAAAATAAATCCGTTTGCATTTTTATTTGCGTCAAGCTTCGCACTGATCATTCCGATTACTACTTGATCAGGTACAAGAATTCCCTGGTCCATTAATTTTTTTGCTTCAATACCAAGTGCAGTCCCATTGGCAATTTCACTCCGCAGAATATCCCCGGTGGATAGATGAACAAGATTATATTTTTCAATCAGCTTTGCAGACTGGGTTCCTTTTCCACAACCGGGAGGACCAAAGAGTACGATATTGAGCATAATAGTTTAAAGTTTAAACTCATTTTAATACATAAATATCATTAAAATTCCTTCCCAGCCCGTCATAATCCAAACCATATCCCACAACAAATGCAGGAGGTATTTCAAACCCTACATAATCAGGTTTTACATCTTGCTTTAATGCAGCAGGTTTGAACAGGATGGTTGCAAGTTTAACAGAAGCAGGATTTTGTTTTTTCAGTTCATCCAATAAATATTTCATAGTATCACCTGTATCAACTATATCTTCGACTACAATAACATGACGGCCCGCTATATCTTCTTTCAATCCAATCAGATTTTTTACCTCTCCAGTAGAAGAAGTTCCGCTGTAAGATGCCACTCTGATAAATGAAATTTCGCACAACAAATTAATATTCTTAAACAGATCAGCCATAAATAAAAAAGCACCATTCAGCACACCAAGAAATAATGGTTGCTTTCCTTTATACTGTAAATTTATTTCATTGGCAATTGCTTTAACACGCGACTGAATTTCTTCAGCCTGAATCATCACAACAAATTCTTTGTCTTTTAATTTTATAGTATCCATTTGGTTAACCAGGCAGCGAAAATAGTGATTTAGGTTTGGAGTTAAGATAAATTGAATTTCACAATTAATTTAAAAACTTAATAACTATTTTTACCCGAAATTTTAAAATATGACTCCACTTGTTAGTATCATCATGGGCAGCGTTTCTGATTTGCCTTTAATGCAGGAAGCTGCCAAAATTCTTAACCAGTTTGAAATTCCTTATGAGATAAATGCTCTGTCTGCCCACCGTACTCCTGAAGTTGTTATGGAGCTTGCAAAGGGTGCAAGTGCGCGTGGGATAAAAGTTTTTATTGCCGGGGCCGGAGGTGCCGCACATTTACCCGGAGTTGTAGCTGCACTCACACCTTGTCCGGTAATCGGAGTTCCTATAAAATCTTCAAATTCTATTGACGGATGGGATTCTGTTCTTTCCATTTTACAAATGCCGGGAGGAATACCTGTGGCAACTGTTGCATTGAATGGCGCACAAAATGCTGGCATTCTTGCCGCTCAAATCATTGGAGCAGGGGATAAAGCGGTTTTGCAAAAGATAATTGACTATAAAAAATCTTTAAAAGAAAAGGTGCTGAAGGCAAATGAGGAAGTAAATAAGAAGTAACCCCTTATTACTACTGTAAATGTCAGCATCGCGTTTCTTCAGGCCATCCAATGCAATGCTGTGGATTGGCATTGCACTTTTAATTCGAATAATTGTTTTAGCATTTTTTATTCACACTTCAAAACAAGTTTATCCTGAAAAATCAATTGTAACAATAGGAATAAAACAAAATGACTACGAATATTTTCTGGGTCCGGTTGATGAGTATTTTGAAAAAGGAAAATTTCAATATGAATTTGAACCCGGTAAACCATTTGCAGGACGTATGCCGGGATACAGTCTTCCTTACATGTTTTTGCATTTTATTTTCAATAAAGAAACTTCCCTGTTTTTATTATTCTCACTGCAAATCCTTCTTGGTGCAATAAGTGTATATTTAATCAGTCGTATTGCAGGAAAGCTTTTTAACAGTAGCAAAGCCTTTTTACTTGCCTTTATATTATTTGCGATCAGTTCTCATACAGCAATATTTGACATTTTCTCATTAGCTGAAAGTTTTTCCGTTTCTGCAACCTGTTTCTTCCTATACTTCATTTACAAATATTTTGAAGACCGAAAAAAAAGTGCCCTTGTGCTGTCAGGCATTTTTATCACATGGGCTGTTTTTTTACGTCCATTTCTTGGAACACTACTGTTACTTTTTCCAATAGCACTGCTTATTTGTGATCGTAAAAATCTTTCTTTTTCAAAATTTATTCACACTTGCTTCTTTTTTTTTATTCCTTTTATGATTTGCGAATCTGCATGGATTTACAGGAATTTTGTCGTAATGAAAAAGTTTATTCCGCTCGAAACATCACTTACTGAATCTTATGGTGAAAGAGGAGCTTACAGAACTTCAGCAATTTCCATTCGCCAGCTTATTGATGCATGGGGGGGTAAATCGGCTGAATTTGATGAAAATGATGAAGGCGGCTGGTTTCATCATAAACCTCTCGCTACAGCAGGAGATTATATTTTCCCTGATTATGTTTTTAATTCATCCTTTAACAAAGATTCTCTTATTCAGCTTAAAAAAATATTTAATGCAAGCATTGACACTTTGTTGTCTGATCGTGAAAAAGATTCTCTCAACATGCTTGCAAGCTCCATTGCATTGCGTTATACCGATGACTACAGAAAGCACAATTTGTTCAGGTATTATCTTATTAACCCGGTCAAAAGATTTCAGCGGCTTGTTTTTACCAATACCACAGGTATGTTGCCAATGCCCCGTTTTGAGGAGATGAATGTGATTCAAAAAACAGTAAAGATGTTTTATTTTTTCCTTTACTTTTTTGTTACCTTTTCAGGAATAATCGGAATGATAGCATATTTTTTTTCACAAAAGAAGCTTACTGCACCGGTTTTCATCACCATGATATTTCCGTGGATCGTTGCATTTACGTTGGTAGCTTATGGCGTCATTGGTTTCAGGTATTTTGTTAATACATACCCGGTGTTTATTATTTTCTCAGCATTTCTCATTTTTACGATTATGGATTATAAAAGAAAGAACAAAATCATGTCTGCTTAATTTAATTTTAGCAGTAAGAAAAATAAGAAAAGACATGCAAGTACAAAAAATAATTTTATTTCTGAAATAAAAATTATACTTTCACCCTCATGAAAAAAGATTTACTCTTATTATTGACTCAAGCCATTTTAGTTTTCCGCGGTTTTAATGCTGTTGCCGGTAACGAAGCTATTGAGGCTGGCGGAAGGTCAGCAGGAGTTGCAGGTGCATCAGTAACTTATTCTGATGTATGGTCGGCATTTCACAACCAGGCAGGGCTTGCGTATCTTACTAAATTTTCTGCCGGTGCATTTAATGAAAACTCTTTTTTAATGAGCGAATTAAACACGCGCGGTATTGCTGTTGCTGTGCCTGTAAATGATCTCGGAGTTTTTGGTGTAAGCTTGAGCTATTTTGGCTACAGCTTATATAATGAAAAAAAAATAGGACTGGCGTATGCAAAAAGTTTTGGCGATAAAATTTCTGCTGCGCTCCAGTTTGATTATTTCGGAACTTCCATTTCAGAGGGATATGGTTCAAACAGTGCGTTCACAGTTGAAGCCGGATTCAGGGCAGAGATTCTTCCCGGTTTCTTTTTGGGTGTACATGTATTTAATCCAACAAGATCAAAGCTGGCAGAATATGATGATGAAAGGGTGCCAACTGTTTTAAAAGGGGGGTTGAGCTATCTTTTTTCAGATAAGTTAACAGTTAGTCTCGAATCAGAAAAAAATATGGAAGCAGAAAATACTTTCAAAGCCGGTGTGGAATACCAGATTATTAAAATATTGTATGTGAGGGGTGGAGTTGCCACTAACCCGACAAAAACGGCTTTCGGCTTCGGGCTCAATTTTGATTCTTTCAAATTTGATATTGCGGCAAGCTATCACCAGCAGTTAGGCTACACGCCAAATGTCTCTTTAACATATTCTCCGAAATAATATTTTATGACAACGTTCAGTAATAAACAATCTCTGAACTTTATTTTTAAGTTTATTTTTTTATTGTCTATTGTCTATTATCTATTGCCTATTGCCTATTGTTTCGCACAAGAAACTCCTCCCGTTCCGCAACCTCCGCAACCTGTTAATACTGAAGATCAGAAAATTGAGGACCGCATTGAAAGTGTGGCAGAAACCGCTGATGAATCTGCTGACTTTACCGAGCTTGCCGAGAACCTGAAATATTTCAGCCGCAATCCCATTAACTTAAATTTTACAACAATGGAGCAACTGCAGCGGCTTGGCTTGTTGAACGACATCCAGATAAATAATTTATTGACCCACATTAAAAAAAATGGAAAGCTTTTGTCTCTGGAAGAATTGCAAACTATTGACGGTTTTGATGTGCAGGATATTTATAATATCATGCCTTATATTAAAATCAGTGAAGTGAATGATCTGAATAAAGAGTCATTCAATAAAATGTTCAGAGACGGAAAAAGCTTTTTAATACTGAGAACACAACGCGTTCTTGAAACACAAAAAGGATACCTGCCTCCCGAGGATAGTTCTAATTCATATTATCTTGGTAATCCCTGGAAATATTATGTGCGCTACCGTTTCAGGTTTGAAAATAAATTCAGTGCCGGTGTCACTGCAGAAAAAGATCCGGGGGAAGAATTTTTTCACGGAACTCAGAATTCATTTGATTTTTATTCTGCACATTTATTTGTAAGGGATATAGGTTTCGTAAAAGCGCTTGCCATAGGTGATTATCAATTGAATTACGGGCAGGGACTTGGATTATGGACAGGACTTGCTTTTGGAAAATCGTCTGAAGTGCTTAATGTAAAAAAAAATGCTCCCGGAATTATTCCGTTTACATCCGTAATTGAAAGCGGTTTCAAACGCGGAGCGGCCGTTTCACTTGGATTCAAAAAACTTTCACTTGATCTGTTTTATTCCAATACAAATATGGATGGCAACGTGACTGACTCTTCCGATTTTGGTGATGTATTGGAAGTTTCATCGGTGCAGACATCCGGTTACCACCGTACTTATTCAGAAGTTGCAGATAAAGGATCTGTTAACGAAAAAATGATAGGCGGACATGTTGCATACAAAAGCAATTTATTAAACCTCGGTGCCACTATGTATCATGCAAAATTAAATACGGAGGTTTCACGGGATTATGAACTGTACAGCCAGTTTAATTTCACCGGGGATGCTTTATCGGGCGCAAGCTTTGATTACAGTTACCTGTGGAGAAACATCAGTCTTTTCGGAGAAGTTGCACGAAACAATAAAGGCGGGATAGCTTACCTTAATGGCGCATTGCTGGCGCTTGATCCGAAAGTGTCGCTTTGCCTGCTGCAGAGAAATTTCCAGCGCGATTATTATTCAGTTGCATGGAATCCTTTCCGCGAAGGCTCGGGCAGTAATGAAAAAGGATTTTATTCAGGGCTTACCTTAAAACCCTGGAGTGTGATTACTCTTGTCACTTCATTTGATGCATTTACATTTCCGTGGCTCCGTTACCAGGTAAATGCACCGAGCAGCGGTTATGAATTTCTTTCACAACTTACCATTACACCCAATAAAAAAGTGGCAATGTATTTCCGCTACAAGCAAACCACGAAGCCGGAAAACGTTAGTGATGTTGCCGTGCCCATTGAATACCTTGTTGACAGGTCGCAAAGCAATTACCGTTTTGATACAAGAGTTAAAGTTTCATCAGCTTTCACTTTGCACAACCGTGTTGAATTAGTTACGCTTAAAGGCAAGTCTGCCGATCCTGAAAAAGGTTATCTCATTCTTCAGGATGTTACTTACAATCCTCTCGGTTCAAAATTTTTGTTCAACTTCCGTTATGCATTGTTTGATACCAAAAGTTATGACACTCGTATTTATACTTATGAAAGTGATTTGTTGTACTTATATTCCATTCCTTATTATTACGACCAGGGCAGCCGTTTTTATGCTATGGTTCAATATAAAGTAAAAAAAGGAATTGACATCTGGCTGCGTTACTCCCAAACGCTTTATACAAATATTGATGTGATCAGCTCCGGGCTTGATGAAATTGACGGCAACACAAAATCGGAAATTAAAATGCAGCTGAGGCTTGAATTTTAAGAATAGGGACAAATGCTTACCTTAATTTTTTAAAATACATAAGCAAAATTTTCGTTGAAAGGATTACCATAAGAAAAGCAGAAAAGAAAATTGAAGTTATAATAGTTACTTCTTTAACTGTATGCCATGTATCCCGGTAAGGTGGATCCTCGTCTGTCCAATACAAAAATACAGAAGTCAATGCGGCCATGATAAATGACTGAAGCAGGCTTAGCTTAAATGCCTTTTCAGAAATGATCATGAACAATAATTTTATTTATAACGTATTCAGTGCTGCAATATTTAACCAGCCTTTGATTATTTTTCTTCCAGTAAAACTGCAGTAAACTCGGCCTTTCTTTATTTTTTCAACATATACAATATCACCTTTCACTACAAACGAATTAAGTTTTGATTCCTCTTTGTCCCCTGAATAAAAATATGCCTTCTCAACAGTGACATAACGCAGTTGTATCCAGCTTTTTTTCTCTTCAAGATGAAACTCCACCGGCTTGACTGCAAAATGCTCCACATTCGGGCAACCGCCATGTTCTTCAGCAAGCTGAATTTTCACCCAGTTATCCGCTGACACCTCCAACGTTCCATTAATAGGTGCCTGCTCTGCATCTAAAGGTGTTAACGATTTGATTGCAATTTTATTTCCATCCAAAACTCCATGAATATAAAATGCACAGGAAAATCGCGGGCTTTGCAATTGCTCATCCCAACCGGTTGCGTTTTCATAATAACCGGTCACTGATTTTGAATCTCTCTCGAAAGCCAGCATTAAATAACCATAGCGGCCCGAAATGATTTCTGCCTGCCCGCATGCAAATGCCGGGAGTAACATCAACAGGATAATCCGAAACATGGAAATAATTTTTTAAATGGCTTTGCTGTGAAAGCTAATACGACACAAACTTTGGTTAAAAAAGTTATTAACAAATCCCGTGAGCACCGCTGCTGCTGCCTTTTTTGCATTACTTTTACAGTGCAGGCTAAATTATTAATCCCAGGCCGCAGGAACCCGTGAAAGCGGGTTCTTTTATTTTTAATCATCTCACCAGACAGTTGCAAAGCTCTATTAGAGTGAATTAGTAAATCAAATATATAAAGAAACATTTTCTTTATAGTTGCATAACATAACCAAATTAGTTTTGGGCTGAAAATTTTATATCATGAATGGCAAAAGAGCAGTTATATGCAACATTTTCGGACATGAATGGGAAATGTTGAATCCAGAACACTACAGAACTAAATCTTCTACAACTTATACCATCAAAAGATGTATGCGTTGTGGCAAAAAAGAACAACCTTCCATGAGGCTGCGTCCCACAGGAAAACTGTATTTCAACTGAAACCTCAGTACCTTACCTGGTTGAAAATGCGTGAAAATATATTGTGCAAAATTTTGGGCACAGTTGGGCATACAAAGATTACAAAGAACGTATGAAACCAGATGGCTCGCGCTATCCCTATAAATTTTCAAGGAGATGTACCCGGTGTTCAAAAAAAGAAGTTACCATAAACAGAGAAGAAAATCTTTGGCATGTTGATGCCCATTAACATTTGAGGTTCCTGAATCTGTCAAGTGAAAGTGACTTTATAAACTAAAACGATGCTATATTCCTTTTCCTGGATGCAAATAAAATTTAATTTTCATGCTGTGCTTCTCAAGCTTTTTTGATTTTGCTTTTTCAAGACACAGCACACCGCAGGTATGAATTTTTTCTACAGGAGTTGCCGATAAATAATTTGCAATATCTATAAAAGAAGGATTATGTCCGAAAATCATAACTGATGATCGGGGAAGGTTTTTTAACAGCCTGATTACAACCGTGTCATTGTCAGTAAATAATTCTTCGCGTATCATGACATTGTTCAGAGGCTGTTTCAAATGCCGTGCGAAAATATAGGCCGTGCTTGCGGCTCTCACCGCGGGGCTTGAAATCATCAGATAATTTTTCAGTTTTTGCTTTTTTGTTTCAGCAGCCATTTCATATGCTTCAGAGTATCCTTTTTCCGTCAAGGGGCGGTCAAAATCTTCTATCCCTCCTATATCCCGGGACGCCTGTGCATGGCGACAAGAATGATGGTTTGCATGAAAATTTTTAAATCAAAAGTAAAAAATTATGCCTGATTTTTTGCCTTAAATTCCTGCTGCAAATCATTCACAATTTCAAACAGCAGGTTGATCTTAATCGGTTTTGAAACAAAATGATCACCGCCTGCAGTCATCGCTGATAAAATCAAAGCATCATCATTACTTGCACTGAGAAAAAGAACAGGAATATTTTTGAGCACAGGATCCGATTTTAATTCCCTGCACATTTCAATACCACTCATCACCGGCATCATTATATCAAGCACAATCACCTGCGGAAGCTCACTGGCTGCTTTCTCCAAACCTTCAATCCCGTTTCGTGCAAGAGAAACTTTAGCTCCTTTTTTTGAAAAATTATACTGGAGCAATTCTAAGATAGCGGGTTCATCATCCACCACAAGCACCTTGAATTTTTTTTCCGGCAAGGCATTACTTTCCATGCTGCGAAGAAAGAACAGCAAGGTGACGCCAAGGTTATACGAATGTTAAAAAATTGTGAACTGGCATGAAAAATTTAATTAGCTATTAGGTTGTTAATTAAGCAAAAAAGAGCGGAATTATTATACCGCTCTTAAAACAACCCAAACAAAACCCGTTTTCACACTATGCTCATCGGAATCTCAATCAACAAAACTTCTGCATTTGATTTTGCCGTTACATTAAACTTATCTACATCAGAAATTCCCAGTCCGTCCCGTTTGCCCAGATCAGTACCTGCAGCATTTACTTCACCTTCAATCACGAATGCATACACTCCGTTTCCATCTTTATGAAGGGTATATTCAATGCTATTGTTTTTGTCTAACGAGCTTAACGAAAACCACGCATCCTGGTTAACCCACACCGCGCCATTATTTTTTGAAGGCGATACAACAGTCAGCACCTTATTTTTCTTTTCTTCTGCTGAAAAAAGTTTCTGGTCATAACGCGGTTTGATATTTTTTTCCTTCGGAAATACCCATATCTGGAGCAATTTAACAGGTTCGGTTTTTGAATGATTAAATTCAGAATGTGTAATGCCCGTTCCCGCTGACATGATCTGCACTTCGTTTGGTTTAATCACTGCCGTATTTCCCATGCTGTCTTTATGTTCCAGCGCGCCTGATAAAACGATAGTGACTATTTCCATGTTATCATGCGGATGGGTTCCGAAACCCATTCCTTCAGCAACATAATCATCGTTAAGCACACGCAGCATACCGAAATCCACTTTTTTCGGATCATGATAATCAGCAAAGCTGAATGAATGATAAGTGTTTAACCAGCCATGATCTGCATGGCCCCTGTCAGTGCTTTTATGAAGTACTGTTTTCATTTTATTTTTTCCTTATTTATTTAGCGATTGCAACGAGGTTTATTTTAACATTGAATTCGTCATTCACCATTTTATCACCAATTCCCGGATCAAATTTTATTGAGTTATACTTAATGCCGAAATCGGTTCGGTCAATATTAAAGTCAGCAGATGCAGTTACAGTTTTTTCATTCAGGTTCACCAAAGCCGGAAATGTTATCTCCTTGGTTATTCCTTTAATAGTCAGATCGCCTTTTACATAATAATTTACTTCTCCGGGTTTCGCATCTTTTATTGGAGCCCATGTTTTTATTTTGAATGTGGCTTTTGGAAATTTAGCCACATCAAAAAATGATTCCGACTTCAAATGTCCGTCAAGTTTTGCTCTGTATTCAGCACTCGTTATGTCCGTGTCTGCTATGGTAGTCATATCTATTTCAAACTCCCCTCCGTTAAAAAATCCTTTGTTACGGTAAATAGCACCTTTTAAAATCTTAACGGTTCCAAAATGCTCACCCGTTACTTTTTTTGCATGCCAGCCAAATGTTGATTTCTCCACATCCACCTCGTAATTAATTTGTGTGCCAATAGCATTCTCTACATAAAGATTCTCGGTGATAATATTAATACCCGAATTTACCTCCGGAGTTCTTTTGTTATTGGCATTTTTAAATGCAGCGAATCCGATGCCTGCAGTTATCAAAGAAATTAATGTTAATTTTTTCATTTTAGTATTTATTTTTTTGTTTTATATAAAGTATGTTATCCTCTTAATTTATCAAGTAACCTGTTTAATTCTTTTGCTTCGGTTTTAGAAATATTGGAAAATGATTCTTCCCATTGCTCCTGCTCTTTATCAATTTTTGCCAGGAGCTCCAGTCCTTTTTTAGAAATAACCACATCGCAGGCCCTGCGGTCATTCTCATTAGTGGTTCTTTCCACCAATCCTTTTTCTTTCAGCCTGTCTACCAATCTTGAAGCGTTAGACATTTTATCAAGCATCCGTTCTATAAGCAGATTAACTGTTGCCGGATTGGGATGCTGCCCTCTCAATATCCTCAGAATATTAAACTGCGGTGGTGATATATAATGTTTTTTTAAGAATCCGGAATTTAAAGAGGTAATCCAATTACCCGTATAAACAATGTTCAGCACCATTTTATGGTATTCGCTCATAAATTTTTTCTGCTGAATTTCTTCTCCTATCGTTCCCATGCCCTGATTAATTAGTGCAAATATATGTAATTACATTATATGTATGTACATGCATTTGGAAATAATCTTATAACTCACTGATATTAAGTGGGAAATTTTTTAATAAGTAATTTTTGCAAGGGTAATTTTCTTACGGGAAACACAGGGAACAATAACCTCATTTTCTGAAATCTGCTTCCCGCTCCTGGAAAATAAAAGAAGATGATCTGAAGAGCGCGTCAAATGACTTTCGGTTTGAACACCTGTGTTGGAAATGCGCGCACCCAAAACTTCAGAATTTCTGCTGAGATCGCTGTTATAAATCAAAACCAATTCATCAGATGTCAGCAGCGGACAAAATGATGAATATGTTCCACCATCATCTTCAGACTCCTGGTTTTTATTTATAACATCCAGCCAAGCAATCGTAGCATTAGCATTAACTGAAAGCACAACAATGTTATTATAATGAAATTCTGTTCTGCTGGTATAAGACTGTGTGAAATAGTCATAGTATGAATAATCAGTGGTGTAAGATGCCTCAGCAACTATTACTGCTCCCCCATCTCTCCTCAAAATAATCTTTTCTATTGAATAATCCATTAAGCTCATATCAGCAGCACGATTACGGCCACCCAGCAATTTGAATTTAGTTCCACTCTCAATAGGGTTAGATTTAACATTAAGTGATGTTGGATTGTTCATAACAACTGTCGCATAAATAATTCCCGTTCCGGTTGCGGAACTTTTGTCTGCATAAAAACCTGCGCAAACAATTTTATTATTGATATTGTCAAAATTTATAGAAACATTTGTCACATCCAAATTACTGCTTCCTAAGACAAACTCCGAAAAGTTTGAAGAATCAGCAGGAGAAGATAACAGTACGTAATTCTCCTGCTTTTTCCGTTCTGCATTTTTATCTTTTACAGTCCGGACACCGAGGAGATGAAAATCACCTCTGTTTGACAAAGAGTATCCCGTAGTAATAAATTTTTTAAAGCTGTAATTTATTATAAGATTATGATTTCTTATTACTCTTGCCGTGCTGTCAATTACCAACAAATGAACAAATTGCTTTTCGTCTTTACTTTCTTCATGCACCAATATTCCTGTTAATTGCTGGTTTGCAGACGTAATAATCTTTCCCTTGTAAAGTTCACCGCTGCTTTCAACAGCAATAACTGCAATTTCTTTACTCATTACAATCTCGCCTTTATTATTCATCCATTGTCCATATATAGTACACCTCCCTTGAGATTTGCTGTCAATCAATGATAATATCAAAATCTTTTCCTGGGAAAAAGCAATCGACTGTACAATCGAATTGGCGGGTCCTGCCTCAATTGGTTTTGTCCACTTATTCGTAAGATCATTACTGAAATATGCTGCTTTGTATTTCCGGCTTTTAAAGCCAATCCGGTCACGTTCCAATTCAAAGGGAAAGTTGCTTCCCAATAAAAAAATTCCTTCATCATCCTGCCCTATGACTTTTACATTTTCAAAATTATTTTCATCAATAGAATTCGGAGAAACTTGAATAGTTTGGGAATATGCACTTTCTGAACAAAACAAAAGCAGCGCACATATTAAAATAAGAAAACTTCTATTTAATTTCATAAGTAGCAAAGTAACTTATTTTGGATGAATTTTAGAATCATTACATTAAAGAAATGAACTTTTCTGAACGCCTATCGTATAGTATTTAATAATAAAAAAATATTAAAAAAAATGAAAGCTCTATTTCTGTATGCAGCACTTGTTTGCATAATGTTTACCTATACTTATGCACAAAGCAACAATTCTCCCGAATCATTGAATGGCACCTGGCTTGTTCAGGACGGAAGTGCTAAAGTGAAAATAGAAAAAGCCGGAGGAAAATATGTCGGCAAAATTGTTTGGCTGAAAAATCCGAATGATAAGAATGGCCAGCCTGTTCTTGACAATAAAAACCCGGACGTATCTTTACAGAACAGGTCGGTATTAGGATTGCTCCTGCTGAAAGATTTTATTTACGATGGCGATAACGCTTGGACCGATGGTGAAATTTATGATCCTGATAGTGGTAAAACTTATAGTTGCAAAATAACTATGAAAAATAACCAGGCAATTGAAGTAAGAGGATATGTCGGGATTTCCCTTTTCGGGCGAACTGAAAATTGGAAACGCGTTGAGAATATTTCAATGAATTAATTTTTTCCAGCAGGTTAACGAATCAACGTTACCTGTCCTTCAAAAACATTTTTTTTGAGATCACCTTTAAATTTGGCAACAAAAACATAAACGCCTTCGGGAGCTATTTCATTTGAGCTTTGTATTTCACCTCCCCATGAATTCAATGAATTGTTAGTGTAAAAAACCTTTTCGCCCCAGCGGTTCCAGACTGTCATTTCAAAATCAGTCATGGCATGTCCTGTTGGCTCGAAGAAGTCATTTTTTCCATCCCCGTTTGGTGTAAACGAATTCGGAAAATAAATGGTAGTCACTTCTTCAACCTCCATTGAGTGAACTATTGAATCCACACATCCGTCATTGCTTGTAGCAATAAGCTGCACATTATAATGGCCTGCATTGAGGTATGTATGATGCCCTTGCTGGTCGCTACTGAAAGTGGTATCGCCAAAATTCCATGCCCATGTAACCGAATTGAATGATTGATTAATAAAATCAAAAAACGGGTTAAGGATGGTCGCATTTTCAGGTTTAATTGCAAACTCAGGAACAGGAAGCGGATCCACTTTTATAGTATGAGAAACGGTTCGTGGTGCGGAACATGAATCACTAACGGTAACTGTGTATGTGGTTGTAGCAATAGCAGTGAAATTATAAGAGGTATCAGTACCGAGGTTGTTATCCCATAAATAATAATAAGGTCCATTATTTCCTCCTGTTACAGCAATGCTCAGAAAAGCATCTTTACCAAAACATATTTCATCTGTTCCTGTAATGACAGGAACTAATGGCGGTAATCGGTCAATAATAATAAGATTAGACGAAACAGGATTTACAAATGGGCAATGCACGCTTGAAGTCAATATGCATTGAACAGTGTCATTGTTTTGCAGTTGAGATGTTATATAGGTACTACTGTTAGTTGCTACATTTGATCCGTTTACCTGCCACTGATACACTGGATTTAAACCTTCATTAACACTGGTAGCAGTATACGTTATAACTGTCCCGTCACAAAATTGTCCTGCAGGATTTGCAGAGATGCTGACTGCCGGATTAAGAATCGGATCAACGAGTGTTATAATAAGATTCGAAGTATCCTGAGGTGGCAGTACACACAGAGCATTGGAAGTCAATATCACGCTAATAATATCTCCATTGTTAATAGTTGAAGAAGAAAAAACGCTCGTGTCACTTCCTGTATTAACTCCATTAATCATCCATTGAAAATGGGGAGTCGTTCCACCGTTGGTAATGCTTGCTGTATAAATCATCGGTGTGCCGTAACAAATCACAGAATTAATATTTGCAGCAATGTTTACATTAGGAACAAGGTTCGGATGCACATGAATGATTTTTATATTAGAATTAGCAACAGGGGTTGTAAAACATGCTATACTGGTTGTTAATTGAACTTGAATATTGTCAAGGTTATTCAGGGTAGCGGAAGAATAGACATTGCTGTTAGTTCCAACAGGGTTTCCGTTTAAAGTCCATTGATAGGCTGGAGTACTTCCTCCATTAACTGGTGTTGCAGTGTACATTACAGTAGTTCCGGGACAAATAGTATCTATAGAGGAAACAATAGTTACTGAAGGTGTCAGCAGCGGATTCACTGTCATGACAATTATATTTGAACTTGCATTAGGAGTTATAAGACAGTTTGCATTAGAAACAATTTGTACCTGCACAGTATCTCCTGTTTGGAGTGAACTTGTCGAGAATGAATTTTGATTTGTACCCACATTCACACCATTAACAGTCCACTGATAAGATGGATTGGTTCCTCCATCCACAGCAGTGGCAGAAAATATTACACTGGCTCCAGCGCAAACAGGATTTGCCGGAACAGATACAATTGCAACTGCAGGCGTAACCATTGGCATTATATCCATTACAATAGGTGCGGCAGTGTCTTGTGCTGGAGATACGCACGTTACATTTGAAGTGAGCACAACTGTTACAATATCACCATTAACCAACGTGGAAGAAGAAAATGTAGGTGCGTTAGTTCCAACATTTACCCCGTTAATTTTCCACTGATAGCTTGGAGCAGCACCACCGTTGACCGGAGTCGCAGTAAATGTAACATTGGTTCCGTCACAAACAGGCCCTGCCGGAACAGCATCTATAGAAACATCTGGCGTAATCAATGGATTCACAACCATGATAATATTATTTGAAACATCATTTGAAGGAACAGCACAATTAGCATTCGATGTCATTGTCACATTTACTATATCCCCATCAGCAAGTGTTGAAGATGAAAACACCGTACTATTAGCTCCCACATTCACTCCGTTTACCTGCCATTGATAGACAGGGGCCGCGCCTCCGTTAGTCGGAGCAGCAGTAAAGGTAACATTAGTCCCTGTACAAATAGCTCCTGCCGGAACAGCAGCAATAGTTACTGAAGGTGTAACAAGCGGAGTGATATTCGCAATAATCACATTTGAAATCCCACTAACCGGTGAAACACATGCTTTGTTTGAAGTCATGTTTACCCGGATTTGATTTCCGTTAGTTAATAAAGAAGTTGTGTATGATGACGCATTGGCTCCGACATTTGATCCGTTCACTTGCCATTGAAATGCGGGTGCGGTACCTCCATTAACGGGTGTTGCAGTAAATGTAACCGGTGTTCCGAGACATACGGGAAAAGCAGGGTTTACAGTAATGCTGACGGAAGCCATAACAACCGGTGTAACCACCATCACAATATTATTGGAAGTTGCTGTGGGTGTAGTTGCACAGCTTGAGCTGGAAGTCATCACAACGCTGACTACATCTCCATTTGCCAAAGAGCTCGTAGCAAATACACTGCTGTTAGGACCAACATTCACTCCGTTTATTTTCCATTGATAAGAAGGGGTTGCTCCGCCAAGTACAGGAGTTGCAGTAAAGATTACATTGTCTCCGGCACAAATAGGTCCTGCCGGATTTGCAACAATGCTCACACTTGGAGAAGTCGGAGCATTCACTATCATAACAATAGTATTTGAAGCGGCTGTTGATGTTGTAACACAGATAGCATCCGAAGTCATGATAACTTGCACTACATCACCATTTGTCCAGGCAGATGATGTGAATGTACTGCTGTTTGTTCCAACATTCAGACCATTCACTTGCCATTGATAGGACGGAAGTGTTCCGCCATTTACAGGAGTAGCAGTAAACGTTACACTCGCTCCGGGACAAATGGCACCTGTTACATCCGGTGCAATTGTCACCGAAGGTGTAAGAGTAGGGTTCACAGTCATTGCAATATCATTCGAAACAGCAGCCGGACAATTTGAAGATGAAGTCAGAGAAACGCTTACAATGCTTCCCATGGTTAGTGTGGATGAAGAATAAGTAATGCTGTTGGTTCCCACATTGGATCCATTTACCTGCCACTGATAAGTTGGTGTGGCTCCGGGATTAACCGGAAGAGCAGTGAAAGTAACATTGGTTCCGCTGCAAATGGGACCAGCCGGACTTGCTGTGATGCTTACTGAAGGGGCTAAAGATGCACTCACAACCATCGCTATCTGATTTGAGTTTGCTATAAATGTAGAAACACAAACTGAATTAGAAGTCATGGTACATGTTATTACATCTCCGTTATTTAAAGTGGTTGAAGTAAATGTATTAGAATTAGTTCCAACATTCACTCCGTTTATCTGCCATTGATATATTGGTGACGTTCCCCCGAAAGTGGGGGTAGCCGTAAACGTTACACTTGTTCCTGTACATATAGGCCCGGCAGGATTAGCCGCAATGCTCACTGCAGGAGCGGGAGGTGTAGGGCTTGGATTTACGGTAATGGAATAAATCTGGTTTCTCTGCATGGGCGGACATCCATTGTCAAGAACATTTACATTAAATTGATAAGGGGCAGGACGGGACTGATTGCAATCAGTACTCCAGCAAAACTGGCTTGTGACAATTCCGCTTCCGCTCACATTGGAAAGAGTTGCCGGAGGATTTACAATAGCTCCATTAAAAATATTTCCTGTTGATGTCAACCAAAGACTGTCACCATTAGGATCAGTAAATGTAATTGGGAAACATAATGTTTGTCCTTCTGTAATCGTGTAATTCGTAGTACCGCTGCCATTAACAGTTGATAAAACAGGAACATTGTTGGGGGGACATGGTATGGCAATCAATTGCAAATCCCTGCGTACGCTTGCAATGAGCACATTGTTCCTGTACTCTTTAATTTCAATCACCACAACATAAAATCCCTGGTTGGGTATATAATAAGAAGTTTGCCCGGTATTAACATCAATATTTGCATACCCTCCTGCACCGAAAGGTTGTGACACTGAATATCCGGGATTATACAATGATGTTGGAATTGTCCATATATAAGGATTATTATCAATTTGCGGATCAGGAATGGCAATTCCTGATGAGGAATAACCGATATAGGGTATTTCAAAAGAATATTGGAGCACATCTCCGTCAGGATCTGTGGCATTATTTACGACAGTAATGGTATCACCTGTACAAACAAAGGGAACAGCAATATCGGCAAAGACGGGTGAACTGTTTATGATCGGATCAGGAGGAATAAAACAGTAATAGGTCTGACCGATTGCACCGGGATTTGAGAGGTTAACAATATTTCCATTGCGGCAGCATCTTTCCACCATCAGGTGATAACCGCCTGTGCTTGGAGGAAGAAAAATATCAGTTTCATAAATTCCTTCTTCCACACAAACGGTAGATGTGAAATTGCAGTTAGAATTCGGGTTCGGAGGAGTAATAAACTGCTGAACCGTTACAGGCATATTATCTGTTTCATACCACACCTTATCAGCATTAGGATTTAAAGGATCCTGCAAATAAACCCCAAGCATCATAGAGGGATCTAAGGTGGCAGTGCCTCCGCCTGTCTGATCACAGTAACGATAAATCTTTAAAGTAACATGATACTGTGTGTTTCCACCACTCGGGCCAATATATTCGTAAGTAAGGCTTCCGCCCATAAGGTGCGTGGCCAAAGCCTTTTGGCCGATGGATAAAAAAAATATAATAAGAATAAAGGGGAAAATTCTTTTCATTTATTGAGGCAGGAGCAAAATGAAGTATCAAATTTAAGAAATTTAATCCAATCTGTTTGTCATTCAATACAATTTATACTTAAGTCGTATTTAGATTTTTAACTTTGTGCCCAAACTGGACCCGTAGTTCAACTGGATAGAATGACAGATTCCGGTTCTGTTGGTTGGGGGTTCGAATCCCTCCGGGTTCACGATTATCATATTTAACTATTTAATAATCAAAAAGAAAATTTTTATTTATTCAAATGGGGTAAACATAGGGTAAACATTTTTGTTTTAAAATTCCATTTTTATTAAATTTTTACTTTTTATCTGTGGAAAATGAAAATTTTTCATCTTCTCTAACTTGTAAGGGAATATTGCTTAAAAATTCAAAAAGTAGGCAATTATGCAATTCCGCAACATAAAAGATCAGACAGTGTATATCTCACTCATGAAATTCGTTCTTGGCACAGAGATGATGCTAAATTATTACGCTTGCCAAAATGGAGGAAATGGCAAGTGATTCTATCAGGAAAAGAAATCCAAAAGGAATGTTTGTTGCCGTGCCACATATTTGATAAACAACATTACCACATTCATATTTGCGCTTCGGGGATTGAATATAAAACGGGGAAGTCGCTCCGCCTTACTAAACCTGAACTGCAGAAACTAAAGAAAGATATTCAACAATTTCAAATGGGGCGGTTTCCTGAGCTTTCTAATTCTGTAGTGCAGCATGGTAAAAAATTAAATTTCGTTTTGACTGATAAAGAATATCCAATAAAATTGCGAACAGGGACGAGAGACTGATAAAGAGCAATTAATTGTAATGCTTAAAACGTGATACAAAAAAAGCGAAAATTTAAAAGGAATTTTTTTCCAATTGCTTAAAGAATGTCATCTAAAGCATTATGAACATGGAGGAAGAACTTCGGGAGTTTTTTTTAAGAATAAGAAGTTTTGATTGAACAGGCTTGAATTTACATCTGAACGACTTTAAAAATTACAAAGCCTAAGTAATAGATGGTTTGAAATGAAGAACATACGGAAAAACTCAAAAGTCAAAAATATGAATAGAAAGAAGAATCAAAATAATTCACCTGCAATGAATAACCTGAAATCACATATTACTCAATTAAAATTTTTTCAACTTTATTTACCTTTTTAAGGATTTATAAAAAGTATATTTCTTTGAAGAAATGGTTTAATCAAAATTCTTTATTAAAATATATTAATACATAAGAAGTATCAAGATACTGTTTTTGAAGGTATAATTTCTTTCATCAACCTTTTTCTTAATTTACTTTCTATCCAACTTATAAAATCAAAATACTCCAATAATTTTGACTCCAATGCGGGTAATTTGGTCTCTAGTCTTTTCTTAAATTCCTTCAGCAAGTTATCAAATTCTCCGTTTGATGGCAAACTTTGTAAATAGGCAAGGATAAAGTTCAAAACTATAGATTCTAACATATATGTCTTTTTATGTTTTGCGAAAAAGCGAATATTCGATCTATATTGCGATTCCAAAACATCAATATTACTGAGCTCCAAATGAATAATCATACTCATCAACCTCGCAAAACAGTGAAAGAAAAGCTTGTCGGATGTGAGTGGTGAAATTAGAATGATATTAACCCACGCTAATGCTGTTTTATAATAACCGTGTATAAAATACATGTAGGCAACCTGGTATAAAAACATCGTTCGGTGTGTTTCGCTGATAAGTGCCTGATGTTTTATTAAAATTTTTTCAATTTCATTGATTGCAAGCAAAGACTCATCAAAATTTTTATTATTAACGGCATTGAAATAATTCCTGATAGCTACACGGATAACGATTATAGATTTTGTTTTCTCTGTATTTGCCTGCGGATGCTGGGAAGGTATTTTCTTAAGCCTGTCAAGATATTTTTCATATTCCCCTTTTTTACCATGCTCACTCAGAGTAGCAAGTAAATTATTTAACAATTTAATGTACTGCATAACATTTTGGCTTATGAAGTCAGGGTGTTCTTCGATAAGACTTACAGCATAACTGGAAAAATGCAGATACTTTTTTCTGTCATCAATGGCGGCATAATATTTTGTAAGGGTTTTGAGAAAAAAGATTTTGGCCTGCAATGAGGTGGCCCGGCTTACTTCTTTGAATGCCGGCTGGTAAATAATTTTTGTAAACAACCTGTTTTCTTTTTCATTGCGTATATAAATTGTTTCCGCATAAAGTTTGGAAACCTGTTCATAAAACTTTTTATATAGCGAAAGATTTTTTATTTGTTCAATAGTCTCTTCTTCTTCTTTTGATACTTTTAAAAAATCTGCTATTAAAAGTCTTTCCATCATTAATGTTCTTTCCCATCCGTGCACTTCCAGCAACTGCGTGAATTTCTCATACTTTATGGCGAGCTCTTTTGCTTTGAATAATTGTTTTATACACTGATCGTACAATCCTTTTTCAAATAAAATATAAACCCTGCTCAGTGTCTTTCTCAGCAAGATGTCTATATTTTTTTTTGAATAATAGGAATCCAGGGCCGCGAGGATGTGTTCGTACAAGTAAATTTTTAATCGCGGTAGCTGCCTGACATATTTTTCTTTTTTTAATGCCTCTTCACTATACTTTTCTTGTTTATCTATAGCATCAAACAGCCGTATAAAATGCGCATCGCTATCTTTACGGCTGAACGAAAACTTTTTCACGTAACCTTTCTCATTTTTATTAAGAGATTTGATTAAGCTGAATAAGTCAAGGGAAGAAGTTTTGGACATAAACAAAAATAGGTTATCCGGTATTAAATAATTATCAATTTAATTTTCCCATTTAAATCTTAAAACTCTGTATTGTTTTCTAAAATGTCTCAATTCTATAAGTTTGATTAATAATTATTTTTATTTATTTTTGAAGAAGACAGTTTGATTTAATTAACTTGATTATTATTTTCAATTATTCATATTCATAAGTTTTTTATCATTTAGTAATAAAAAAAGCGCCTCAGTTTTAAATGAGGCGAAAAACAAAAGCGATAACTATACCATTGATCTGATGGTATAACCCAATAGACTCATGAGACCTAAGGAAAGTTGCATCTGAAAAATCCTTAAAGAAAAATCAAAATGTAACCCATTCACAAATGAGATTCAGTGAAATGGCTTAGAGGATTTATGAATTAAGATATCAATTCAGGATGAAATTTAATACTTTCAAAATGTAATTTATCAGGTATTTTTTTCTGACAATATAATTTACCCGCTTTTTTTCGGATAAACATGCATGTTTTTATTTGCTTTTTGACACCTTGAGAAACTTGATCCAGCTGTTTAATACTTTAAACTGTTTTATCCTTTGTTTTACCATTTGAATCTTCAAAACGTAATTTAATTACCACGAGGATGATAACCTGTTTTTATATTTATGGCAGTTGACTTATCATTTCAAGGTTATTACTGCTGTCTTATAAATTCATTTTTCAAAATGTAATTTTTGGATAAAACGGATTTGCTTCTTTTAATAAGTTCATTCAATTTCGCATTTAATAACTTTAAATAAAATCACCATGAAAAAAATTTGCACGTGGCTGACATTCTTACCGGCAATCGTAAATGGACAATCTTTCTTTAATTCAATCTTGACACCAATTCCTAACAATGGTACAGATCTGAATATTCCTGTAACGGTGAGTGGTCTGCCGACAACCATTAATTCATCGTTTGGTTTAACAACTGTATGCTTTACCATCACCCATGAATACGATGCCGAATTAAGAATCAGGCTTCAATCTCCTGATGGAAATCTTATAACCCTTGTTGATCAGAAAGGCTCCAGCGGTGATAATTTTATGTACACATGCCTGCAGGAAAATGCTGCAGGATAGATTATGAATGGAACTGCTCCCTTCCAGGGAAATTATCTTCCGCAGCAATCGCTGAATAATTTAAACAACGGCCAAAATCCCAATGGGACATGGAATTTTATTATTACAGATCTCTTTGTGCCTGCGGACACAGGATCATTTCATTTTGTAAGCCTCGTGTTCGGAAATAACCCTCCTCCCGACCCTACTGTGACAGGGCCATGCAGCAATTCCAATCCCGGTGGTTGCCTATGCCCGGATTCTACCACAGCAAATTGTGACTTACTTCCTGATATTACTGCATCGGAACTAAGTATGATTCAGGATCATTGGGAATTTGCAGGTAAGGTAACCGTTGGTGTGGCAACTCCCAATATCGGTTGGGGTCCACTCGAAATAAACGGAACATCAGTTTGCTATTGTGATACCGTTATTGTCCCATGCACAGTAACACAATGTCCGAATGGAGATCCGCCAAAGCAACTAGTAAACCAGCGCATTTATCACAGGAATGGAAATGCAATGACTTATTGGGACAAGCCGGCAGGAACCATGAGCTATCATCCTTCACATGGGCATATACACATAGATAATTGGCTCGATTATACACTCAGGGTGGCTACTCCAAATCCTGATGCAAGAACATGGCCTGTTGTGGCAAGAGGTGACAAACAAAGTTTTTGCCTTATTAATCTCAGCGACTGTGATGCATGGTTCGGGTTCTGTGTTGACACAGCCGGAAATACGCTGCATGTCGCTGATTTGCCAAATGCAAATTTCGGCAGTGTTTCCGGCTGCGGCACTTCGCAGGGAATTTATGTGGGTAATATAGATGAATATAATTCACAGCTGAATGGTAACGGTATCCCTACCAATGATTTATGCAATGTGCAGTATTATATAGTAGCCATTGTTGATTATTTAAATAATATTCTTGAAACCAATGAAGATAACAACTGGGCGGCAATACCGGTAACGTTGACTATGGCTAATGCGGGACAGTTTGAACAGCCCGGATTTTTTTATGCTGTTAATGGTTACCAGCTTTCCGTGATGGCGAATGCACTTACTCCTGATTCTCTTATATGGGAATGGGGAGATGGGAGTACATCTATTACTGCAACTACCATTACATCCCATACTTATAGCAGCCCCGGAATTTATATAGTATGGCTGTACTCGTATAATCATTGCGGGCCTGTGGTGAGTGTAGATACAATTGAAATCCTGCCGACAGGAATAAATTCAATTGCAACAACAAACAACCGAATATCTTTCCAGCCCAATCCTGTAAAAACGGTCACTAATTGTACATATAACTTAAAAGAAGATTCTCATGTTTTAATGGAGCTTTATAATTCATTCGGGCAACCGGTCAGGAGGCTGATTAATGAAAATAAACCTGCGGGAAATTATTTCTTCCAGTTAAATGTTAAAAATGAAAAATTAAGCCGCGGAGTCTATTATTTAAAATTAACAACCCAGTCAGTAAATGAATCTGTCAGAATTATTATTTTATAATTTTGAAAGGAGTATTTTAAAGGTTTCGCTTGTAGGGGGGCGAAACCTTATACTCTTTCATGTCACAAAGGAGCTTATTTTCATTCCAACCTTTGCGATATTAGATAGAATACAAAATCAAACTTAAATGAGAAGATTAATAATTACAATCACTATATCATTGTTTTTTCAGAATGGAATTGCTCAAAACACTTCCTCAATTGATTGCAGCCATATTTATTTGCCTGCTGACACATTTTATTTATCTTATCCTCATGATACCGTGGATGCCATGATGATATATAAGAATTCTATTCTCTCTTCTTATGGAGTTGCCGCTTTAACTATTTCAGATACTTCCATAATCAAAGCCGTAAATTCATTTTTCGTTACCGGAAACCCACTTCAGTTTCCGGACGATACCATTACCTTTCTTAGTTTCGGAATTCAGTTCGGCACAAATGCCTTTTCTGACAGCATTACTATAAACGGATTAATTCATTATTATGATTCCGATGTACCGGGTGATTCTATTGTTAGCTGTTATCTTCCCATAGTATTTATTTTACTGAACGATGTAACAGGTGCGAATGAATCACTGGACGATGAAGAAATAAATATTTTTCCTAACCCGTCAGTTGGAGAAATAATTGTAAGGAAGCTAAAAAGTATAAAATATGACTTCATAATATATAACACCAACGGAGAAAAAGTTTTTCATAATTCAATCAATGAAAATAATACAGAAACAAGATTTGATTTAAGCCAATTTTCAACGGGCCTTTATATTGCTCATTTGAGATCAGAAAAAGAAAGCAGGGTTAAAAAATTTGTGAAAGAATAACTTGCAACCACAACAAGCCATCAGAGTAGTTCACGGTCAATAATTAAAAAACGAAAATTGAAAATTTATGAAAAAAAGCTGCTTCTGCTTTTTATTTTTTTAATAAATATATCATTAGTAAATGCTGATCCATTCACAGGCATTGATACCATTTATTGCTGAACGCCTGTGGCATTTAATGTAACGTTTTTTGCTAAGTTACTAATGTAAAAAAAATGTATTACAACATCATATTGAAAATTAAGAATTTCTTTTTGTTTTTAATTATTTCACAAGTACCATATTTAAAAGTTGAGGGACAAGTAAATTCACCTTTATTACTTGAAATACCATCATGGGTCAAAATGATGAGTGATCCAAATGCAAATTATTTTAAAGCAGTTCTATCATTCGATGTGATTTGGAAAAACAGGAAAATACCTCAAGAAGATCTTAAAAATGCTAATTTTTCCGAAGGGCATGAGCGTGTGATGTTAACTTGCAGCTGCAAATAAATCATTCTATAAAAAACTGATGTTTCTAATGAGAAACACTTTTTACTATTAGCTTTTGTTAACCACCACCGGCAGAACCAGTAATAATATTTTCCACCCTCTAAACTGTAAAATAGTGAAAAGTCAAATCGTCTTGTTAAACAAAAAATTTATTTACTGACTACAATTTTAACATTAGTAGTTTCATTTGCAGTCTTGCAGCGTATAAAATAGATGCCGTTTGAGAGCGAAGAAATATCTAATTCCGTTTTAGTCTGTTCTATGGTTTGTTCTTTCAGTTTCCCTCCTGCGAGATTAAAAATAGTAATTATCATCATTCCGGTTGAATTATCATTCCTAATAATGTGGAGGTTATTTTCAGCCTGTGTCGGGTAGACCATTATATTTTTTCCTCCTGCTGTTTCTGAGATGCCGGTATTTACAACGCAATTACTATATCCTTTCCTTCCATGAAAACTGAAATCATCAAGATAAATTCCCCCGCCATAAGTGGCGCCTGAAATTGCAACCTGTATGGCGGTATCTACAGAAAGCACGTTATCAGTAATAGTATGGTCGGCAAAAGAAATAAGCGCAGGAATGGCAGTTCCTGACAAACCAAGGTCAAATACTTCAGCTTTTATATAAACCTGGAAAGCTGAAGGAAAAAAAGCCGTTGAAAGAGTGTATTTATACCAGTGCTGGCTTATAAGATTAACAGGAGGAAATTGATTTACCCACGCATATGTAATAAGCTCTATTTTTTTCTCGTGTGAAATAGTTGCTATTACATAATGATTTGGATCGGCCCAGGGATGCATCCAAATGGTCATTGCTCTTTGTAACGCAGTGAGGATCACGGTAGAAGAATCGTACTTAAAAGAAATGCTGGTAATGGTGGTATCTCCCGATTGAGGCTTGTATGCGCTGCAATAAATACCCCTGTCATTTCCCCAATCAATGGAATCTTCCAGTAAAAGGCATCCACCTGTAATTCCATTGGTTTGAATTTGCGTGATGCCCGTTATCCCGTTAAAATTATTTGCAAAATCGTTATTTGTTGCACTCTGATAAAAATCAAAGTTCACATCTTCAGTTACTATTTGAGCTTTTATTGGTGTACTTAGTAAAAGTATTACGCCAATAAGTGTAAAAATTATTTTCATTTTTATTTTGTTTTTTTCAAAAATAAAATAATATGTTTTCAATTGAGTGATTTTTTTTAAAAAATAAATTTATAAACATTTTGCAACTTTTATCATTGTTCGTGCGTCTGTGTATTGAACACTTATTTTTTTATTGTTCGTTGCAAATTCAAAAACATTATTGTAAGTTCGCAAAGAATTCATAGCTCCAATTAAAAAATTATATTTATAGCAGGAAAAACAATACAGTTTAAACAGCACTAAGGAACCTGGTAAACTCCCCTATTGCCCAGTTTTAATGCCTTTCCTAATTAAAAAATAACCTTTGCCTTAAAAGGCAGGATTTCTATTTTAATTAAGAAGTCGTCCCCAAAGTCTTAATAAACAAATAATTTTTTCTCTAAAAACCAATTTAAAAATCAAATTAAACTCAATTAAAAATGAAAAAGAAAAATTACACTCGGGCTTCAATGTTGAAACGCTGGGTAATCTTAACATGCATTTTAGCAGGAATGCGAAGCAAATCAATGGCACAGGTTGATATTCTCATTGGTGCTAATCCAACTCCTGTTGCAACGTACAATAATCTGAAAGAAGCATTTGATGCAATAAATGCCGGGACCCACCAGGGTGCAATAACAATAAATATTACCGGGACAGGAACCTATACTGATCCGGGAGCACCGGCAGTATTAAACAGTTCAGGTGCCACTCCTGCTAATTACACTTCCATTTTAATTCAACCTACGGCCGATGCGGTGATAATTAAAGCAACAACTACAACTGGAAGAGGTGTAATAGAATTAAAAGGTGCTGATAATGTTACGATAAATGGAGATAATCCTGGAACATCAGGAACCAACAGAAATCTCACCATTCAGAACTTAGCGGCAAATACCGTCAATTATACATCATGCGTTCGAATTGCAACAGCTGCTACTGTGGTAACAAGTGCAGATGGTAATACAATAAAGAATTGCGTTCTGGCTGGGAGCGCTACCTTGCAAAATGGGGCAGGTACATCTGCATCGGGGCCCGGAAACACAACATTTGGAATTTACTGCGGGGGAAATGGCGGAACTACTGCAACAGACGCTCCGATTGCACTTAACTCAGTTACTGCCAATACTGCTCCTTCAGGTACAACCATAAATACCCTGCTGATTGATAATAATGCTGTGAATTCATGTGCAAGAGCAGTGGTATTCAACGGTGCAAACGCAACTGTTTCGACTGGTGTAACAGTCAGCAACAATTTAATCGGTGATTTTACAGTTAGCATTTCCGGTATTGCGCCTTATTCTTCACCTGCCACAACTGTGTACACGAAAGGTGTTTTTGTTGCAGGAACCAATGCAATCTCTATAACGGGAAATACCTTTAACAATATCATGTCGAACATAGCGACTACCATTTCCGCTATAGAACTCAATACCGCTATTGGCACAGGAACAATAAGTCTTACAGGAAATACAATAAATAATCTGACAAATAATCAAGGTGGAGGTAGTGCAACGAAAGCCATTCTGGTCAGCAATTCTTCGGGTGCATATACTATTGGCGGCAACATTATTACTAATACTACGTGCTTCAGTAACAGTCCCGGGGCTGATGCGATTGACGTTACTACAACAGCTCCTTCCGGAATAATTGAGAACAACAAAATAACTGGAGTTTATAACAGACTTGCGTCAGCAGTGGTGAGTGTTTATGGAATTAATCAAGCCGGAGGAAGCAATGTTACCGTAAGAAATAATTTCATCAGCGATGTAAAAATGGACATGAGCGTAAACTTTACATCAAATTTTGGAACATCGCTTGGTGTTCATGCCCTGAGGTTGTCTTCCGGAAATGGCCACAAGGTCTATCATAATTCTGTGAACCTTACAGGCTCTCTATTCGGGGTATCTGGCGGACAAAATCACCTGGTATCTGCATTTACAATCACATTAACTTCTAATATAAATACTGATGTGAGAAACAATTTATTCTCTAATTCCATGTCAGGTGGCTCTGCAGGATCTGCATATGTCTGCATCTATCTTCCTTCAGGCGCTACTTCTGCGATGAACCTGACGTTGAACAGTAATGCGTATTACTGTGGTTCCGGTACATCACAGGGAATTGCGCAGGTCGGCACTGCGTCAGGAACCGGTTTTTACACGGCTGCAAACTTTAATTCTGCCGCCACCACACCATCAACTAACCTGAGGGCTTACACAAGTACACTATCAGCAGCAGGTACCAATGATAATACAAGCTTGGTTTCAACTGCAGCAGCACCTTTTACAACAGCAAGTGATCTGCATATTCCTGCTGCAACTCCATCTCCATTAGAATCAGGAGGAGTAACGACTACAGTAACAACTGACATTGATGGTAATGTACGACCAGGCCCTGCAGGTTCAGTTAATGGTGGAGGCACTTTTCCTGATATTGGTGCTGATGAATTTGACGGAGTACCGGCTGATCTTGCAGCACCCAACATCAGCTATACTGTATTAGGACCCACCTGCAGTGCCACTGACAGGACGCTTACTGCAACTATTACGGATGCAAGCGGAGTTCCTACAACTGGAAGTTTGCAACCCAGGATTTATTACAGGAAAAATGCAGGCTCTTATTCTTCCTCACAGGGAGTTCTTTCTTCAGGAACAGCAACAAACGGCACCTGGACTTTTACGATTGTTGTCGCTGACATGGGAGGTGTAGGTATTGGCGACCAGGTTTTTTATTATGTGATAGCACAGGATATTGCCGGCACTCCAAATATTTCTTCAAATCCTTCCGGAGTAACTGCCACAAATGTCAACACAGTTTCTTCACCGCCACCAGTCCCCAACAACTATTTTGTGCAGGGTGCCTTAGGTGGAACTTTTAATGTAGGGGTTTCACAAACCTATACTACACTTACGGCTGCAGTTAATGCTTATAACGGTTCATGCCTTACCGGTCCTGTTACCTTTATATTAACAGATGCAAGCTACCCTTCAGAAACCTTCCCGATCACGATAACCTCAAATGCCTATACGAGTGCAGTAAATACACTTACCATACAACCGAATATAGGTGTGGCGGTATCCATTTCCGGAACATCAACATCAGCAATCATTAAAATAAATGGCGGTGATTATATTACCATTGACGGATTAAATACAGGTGGCAGCTCACTTACGTTGACTAACAATGATGCGGGTGCAACCGGTACTGTAACCTGGGTGGGAAGTGCCAGTGCCACTGATGCGGCCACCAACAATGCAATTAAAAACTGCATGCTGATCGGAAATGCTTCTACCACCACCTTTGCTGGAGTTTTTGTCGGGAGCGGTACTACAGTGGGTGCCGGAGGAACTGCTGAGGCTCCGAACAATCAATTAACCATACAGGGATGTTCGTTTACGAAAATGAAATACGGTATTTACGCCAATGGAAATGCAACAACCTCTGATGCCAACTGGACTTTTACGCAAAATACTATTGGTTCGACATTGGCTACTGATAAACTTTCTGCCAGTGCGATTATCCTGTTTAACGCACAAAACTTTTCAGTAAACAATAATACTATAAGCGGAGTTGCATCTGCAAGCACAACCACTGCCTCGGGAATAGGAGTTTTTAGTAACTCTGTGAACGGAAGTATCTACAATAATAAAATAAGCGATATTAAAAATTCAAATAATGGCGCTGCCCAGGGTTCGAATGGAATACAATTAAGTACCACAAGCACCACTGCGAACATCTCGGTTTATAATAATTTTATCTGGGATGTGGCAAGCTTTGGTTCCGCCAGTACTAGCGCCACATCTAATGGTTGGGGAATGCTTTTTACAGGTGGGGGAGGGTATAACATTTATTTCAACACGATTTACCTGAGCACTGACCAGACTTTTGCAACCGGTATAACCGCAGCCATAAATATTACAAATGGTATTGCTACTTCCAATGCAATCAATCTTCGTAATAATATTTTAGCCAACACACAAACAGTAGGCTCACAACACTACACAATTATATGTGCAGGTGCTTTCGGAGCAGCAACCTTCACCGATATTAACTACAATGATTATTATTTTACAGGCCCGAACCTGGGACGAATTTCGGGCACCGACCAGGTTAACCTCGCAGCATGGCAATCAGCTTCAACAAAGGATGCAAACTCTTTATCAGTGAACCCGTCATTTGTTTCCACAACAAACCTGCATCTCATCACATCCAGCTCACCGTTAGATAACAGTGGGGTGAGCATTGCAGGAATTACCACAGATATAGACGGTGATTCACGACCTGCAACTCCTGATATGGGGGCTGATGAATTTACTTTTGCAAATAACAATTGCACGGGCACTCCAACTCCCGGAAGCATTCAGAATTCATTCACCCTGTGTCCCCTGCAAACAACAACACTTAATGTAACGGGCTATACACAGGGAGTTCTTGGAATTACTTTCCAGTGGGAAGAATCAGATGATAATGGCGGGACTGACCCATGGGCGAATGCAGTAGGAGGTTCGGGTTCAAACACCATTGCTTATACCACCCCCGGTTCTCTGAACAATATTTATTACAGGTGTAAAGTAACCTGTTCCTTCTCCGCTTTATTTGATTATACAAATGTTTGTACCATTACGGTTACACCGTTCACCGTTCCTGAAGATTTTTCATCTGTTACTTTTCCACCAACCTGTTGGACGCGTAATGATGCAACGTATATTTTCAGGGCTTCATCCAGCGCTTATGGTTCGGGCAGTGGTTCAGCAGAATTTAATTTTTATTCTGCAACCTACCAAGCAAATCTTGATCTTACCACCCCGGCATTTACCCCATATCCCAACGGATACCTGCTTTATTTTGATCATGCATATGCTACCTACAGCGGAGAAATTGATTCCCTGGTAATCCTCTATTCAACGAATGGAGGAAGCAGCTACAATACCTTGATTGTTTACCAGGGCGGAACCTCCGGACCTTTAAATACAGGAGGTACTGTTGGAAGTTTGACCCAGTTTGTTCCGACAGCAGCACAATGGGCTTCCAAGTTAGTTGCACTTCCCAATGGAACCAATCGCATTATATTCCGCGGGAAAGGCAATTTTGGAAACAACCTGTATATAGATAACATAAACTTTTTACCTCCGCAAGCGTGTGATGCACCAGTCACGCCAACTGTTTCGAACGTAACTGCAATCAGTGCTGATATTTCATGGAGTTGTGTAGGTTGTACAGGAACCTTCCAGTTGGATTATGGTGCAAATGGTCATACTGCCGGCACCGGTACCCTTATTTCAAATGTAATAAGCCCTTATACGTTAAATCCACCGCTGAATCCCAATACAGCATATACAGTGTATGTTCGCCAGAATTGCGGTGTATATGGTTTTGGTAATTGGAGCAGCGGAGTTAATTTTACAACATTGTGTAATCTTCCTGCTCCTTCTATTTTTCAGGATTACTCCGGAGCAGGCTTATGTGATGGCACATCTTTAACATTGGATGGTGATAACATTGCTGTCCCAACGCAAACCGGAAATACATGGTCATGGACAAAAGCGCCTAGTTCTACTGTATTATCTACCAGTCAAAATTACTCACTGGGGTCAGTTACCACAGCAAATAGCGGAGACTATTATCTCACGGTTACCAATGGAAATGGCTGTACTGCAACCATATCGCAAACAGTTACAGTCAATCCGAATCCTGTGGTGGGAGTAGCAAGCATACCAGCGCAGCCCAGTGTATCCTGCTTTGGATTATCAGACGGATCGGTTCAGCTGACAGGATCAGGGGGTAGTGGCAGCGGGTATTTCTATGAGCTTAACGCGGTTCCATCAGGTTCCGGATTATATACCGGTTTGATGGCAGGAACCTATCCTGCAATAGTAACTGATGGTAATAATTGTGAATCGGCCCAGATTATGGTGCCTATTGGTGAACCGGCTTTACTCACCGTTTCAGCAGGAAGCAACACCCCTGTATGCACAGGAACAACGCTTAACCTGAATTCCACTCCGACAGGAGGAACAACGGCATACAGCTATTCATGGACCGGTCCTAACGGACCGGTTGCAGGGGTTCAGAACCCCACCAAACCATCAGCAGTACTTGCCGATGGCGGACAGTATAATTTAATGGTGACCGATGCACACGGATGCACAGCCACAGCAAGCCACACAGTGGTAGTCAATCCATCCCCTTCAGCAGTACTGAGTTTGGTGGGCACTCAAATAAGCAGTTCGTTCAGGTGCCTTAACCAGGCCACACCGGTTCAATTAGCCTTCACCGGCACCGGCCCGTGGAATTATACCATCAGCGGAAGTGGCGGGCCCTATACCAATACCACCTCGAGTAATCCTCTGACCATTAATGTCACTCCCACAGCAGCAGGAACCCAGAGTTATACCATAACAGCCCTTGGAAATCCAACCTGTCCCACCAGTGGCACCACCTCAGGCAGTGTGGTATTGTCAGTGGCCACCTCAGCCCCTGCCAACAATAGCGTGAGCGGAGTGAGCGCACCCGGATTTGCCTGCAGCGGCACGGTGGCACTGGTAACAGCGAGCTCAACAGCTACAGGAGTATATTATTCATGGAACCAGGGATCGGGATCCAATAGTGTAAAGTACAGCAATGTAATTGGCGGCCCATTCACAAATCCCAATCCGTATCAGACCACCGCCAACCAGGCATATGCCCAGTTTGGCGCGATCTGCTGCGGACAGTCAGGCTATTTTGCCTGTGTGCAGGCAGCAAACGGCTGCGGCAGCACCAGCAACAAATGCAGCCCGTGGGTACAGGCACAAGTAAGCGGCCCTGCCTCGATCAGCCCTGCCACACAGGTAGTAGCGTGTCCGAACGATGTGAAGACTTATACCTGCGCCAGCTCATCAGGAGCTACGGTGTATAACTGGACATTGGGCGGATCAGCAACACCTATCACGTCAGGCCAGGGAACGCCCAACGTAACGGTAACCTTCCCGTCAGCATTCGTGTCAGGCAATCTGTGTGTAACGGCAGCGCTTTCCTGCGGAGGCAGCTCCACCAGTGCCCCAAGATGCATGACCATCACCAAGGTACCTGTAACCCCGAATCCAATCAGCGGAGCAGCGATTATATGCCCGGGAGCCACCAATGTATCTTACTCCATACCTGCAATGGCAGGAGTGACAGGATATAACTGGACAGTGCCGTCAGGAGTCACTATTACCGGTGGCCAGAACACACCTGCCATTACAGCCAGCTTTCCGGCAAACTACAGCGGAGCGCCCTCGATATGCGTAACGGCCACCACCCCGTGTGCCAACAGTGCAGGACGATGCATGTCGGTAGCCTCAGGGGTACCGGCACAGCCTGCAGGCATCACCGGGCAGCTGTTCAACCTGTGTAACTCCTCAGTGCAGTTCTCGATAATAGGGCCGGTGGCAGGTTTAACCTACACCTGGACAGCTCCTTCGGGAACTTCTATATCGCTGGGACAAGGCTCATCCACCATATTGCTGGCAGTATCTTCCACCTTCAACACGGGGACCTTATCGGTGGTGGCAAATTCATCATCGTGCCCCGGATCGAGCCCTGCAAGAGTGAGCAGCGGATTCTGGGGAAGGCCCAACACACCGGGAACGATCACAGCCAGCCCGGCCGTGTTCTGTTCGGGATTTGTGGTCAACTTCAGCGTAGCCAACCAGGTAGGCCCTGTGCCGAACTATTTATGGACCACCACTAACGGAGCTGTTTCAGCCGGACAGGGAACCAACAGCGCAGATATCACCTGGGGCACCAATGCAGCGGGAACCGTAAAAGTAAGGGCATCCAATAGCTGCGGAATAAACCCGGCAGACAAATCACAGGTCTTTACACCCAACAACTGCAGGGAAGAAGGCAATGGTTTGGCAGGAGCTGAATTCTCAGTGTATCCTAACCCGGCACATGATAGAATAACGGTGAGCATGGAGGTGCAGCAGGATGCAGATTATGTGATGGAGCTGATGGATTTTTCAGGAAGGGTAGTGCTTTCAGAAAATAAATCAGCACTGAGCGGACTAAATACCTATGAGCTGGATTTATCACATCTTGCTAAAGGCATTTACATGCTGGAAGTAAGATCAACAGCAGACCACTGGAAAACTAAAGTGGTGGTGGAGTAGGATTATTAAATGTCCAAACCAGAAAAAAAGCCCTCCGGTAAAACCGCGGGGCTTTTTTTATAGCTTTTATTAACAAGGTATTAAAGGTTGATTATCCTTAAATCAAAAATGTTTCTAATTGAAAATAATAACTAGCATATAAATTAAAACTCTTATTTTTCGCTAGGATTATTTGTAACCCTTACTTCCAGACCAATATAAGAAACAAATTAATCGTAGTTTGATATGAAATGGAAAGGGAAAGCCCTTTTGGTGAATTGGTTCACAACTCAGCACACAACTGCAGGTAGAAAAAATTTTAAAAAATGAAATTCATTCCTTAAGTAAAAGAACATCTCTGCATCAAAATCCCAAAAAAATTCCCTTTGTTTCGCTCTGAAGAATTTTGAGATCAATTAAATCAGGCTAGCCTGAAAATTTGACAAATACCATTACCTTGAGATGATTAATTTCTTTTTGCAAATCCGGCTTTTATCCGTTGTTTCAATAACGAAATAAATTCCGTTTTGTAATCCTGAAACATCAATTGTGTTCTCTCCACCATGAACAGATGTAGTCAATACTGTTTCGCATAAAATATCAATGATTTTTATTTGCCCGGTTTTTACATTGTTCAATCGTATGTGCATTAGGTTTGAAGAAGGATTCGGATAAATTATAAAACCGCCTTGTGAAGTAGTCTCCGTTTCTGCGATACCAACTGTTGCAGTACAGTAAACCACTGGTGTGATACTAACCGGAGTTGAAGTAAGCGTAACGTTGGTGGCAGTAACCGTTTCAGCGCTGGCAATAATGGGTGGCATGGTTGCTATTGAATCTGTTCCAGTAGAAATATTTACGTTCAATATAGAATCGCATCCACTGGCAGGTATGAGAGGATAGCTTGAATAAGTAGCAAAAGCATCAAAACCAAATACGCTTGCCACTAAATAATTACCACTTGAAATTTCTTTAACGCTATGCTGCTGACCCACTGCAAGGCGATTCCTGTTATATAAATAATTACCCGAAGCATCAAATACCGAAAACAATAAAGTTCCGCCTTCTTCTAATGAAACACCAACAATGTTGCTGTTCATTGATTCTTGTATTGCAATATGAGTAACTACATCAAAGTTAGTAAAAGGGGCAGGTGTTAGACCTCTCCATGCACTGATGTTTTTTGACCAAATCAAATTTCCCAAACTATCCGTCCTGAAAATACGCGAAGTGCCGTCACCAAAGCCTCCATCTGTGCGACCGTCTATATAAATTAAATCTCCGTTGGCACAGCGATTGGAAATTAAGCTGTTAAACTGTAACGAATTGTTGTATTGCCGCTGCCAGTTAATTACACTGCCTGTAAAGTCTGTATTTAAAACATAAAAGCTGCCAAGGACAATATCTAACGAATTATTATGAACCACGATTCCGTTAATGAAAGAAAGGGACACATGAAATTTTGAGGCAGCCAAAACATTTCCTCCCGTATCAATTTTGCAAACAGAAGGATAGGTTCCTGTTGATATGCCATTGAGAGAAAATACATAGTTTGAATCCGGCAACTGAACGATTACACCTTTATTATAAGGAAGTGTGGATGCATATTTCTTTGCCCATAGTATGTTTCCAGTGGTGTCTGCTTTCAAAATAAATTTCTCAGAAGCAATAATATCATTGTCAGGACCTATATAACCTTCAGCCAGCACACAACGATCAAATGTTTTGATAAGCTCGTAAATATGTATTGAAGTGCCTGCGCCTGCATCATAATGTTTTGACCAGATAATGTTTCCGGAATAGTCTGTACGGGTAAGTCTTATAACACTGTGGAAATTAATTGCAGCATTAACCTCGTTATCTGCCATCATATACCCATTACCGATTTCTACGGCATCAGCATCGTAATCAAGAATGAGAGGAGTGGGCAATCTTTGATAAAAGTTTTGCGCGAAACTAATTTCCACACAAAATAAAATACTAATCAGGAAAATTGTTTTCATTGAAATAATTTGTTTTGGATTTCATTGTATTAAGTACAATAAATGCTAAAACAAAAGTGCATATTTTATTAATAGGATTGTCTGAACCTTGATTCTTGTGATTGGCATGTTTACTTTCTCTTTGTTGGTTTCTCATTTTCTCCACCAATCATCCTCGTCTTCTTCATCTCCATCATCAAAGCCATAATTATAATGCCTGCCATTTTCATCATCGTATTTTGCATCAAGGTGATATGGATAATACTTTTCCCAATCCTCGCCATACTTTCGTTTGATATGATTTACTTCTATTTCCAAGGCTCTTGCTCTTTCTTCTTCGGGACTTAGTTCTTCATCTGTAAAACCCGAAAACAGTTCTTCGTAAAAAGAACATTGGCAATATTTTCCCAGCGCACACTGCCTATGTTCAGTTCCAGGTTTGCAAAGTTCAAAGAATCCCATGTGCCGGATTTTCACCTTCACTTGCTGACTAAAATTTTCCCGAATGGTAGTGTATTGAATCTGATCCGGAACTTCTGTTTGAAGAACAAAGGAGCAATTATATGCATCAAGCATTTTTTTCAATGCAGTAAGTAACAAACTAATTTGAGAATCAATGAGTACATCAGCAGGTGGAAGCTGATGACTTGATATACCTGTCCATTCTTCCAAATCACAAATGGGAGCGTTGAGATTTTCTTCTTCCTCAGAAATCCAATCGTGAATGCTTATCTCATTTCCTGAAATTGGAAAACTTGCATTCTCTGTTGCAGAAGCAATGTCTGAAAGTAATTGTTCAAGATATTTTTCCATGTTTTCTTTACCCAAAATACCTCTGCATCAAACTCCAGAACAAATTCTCCAGCTCCTTTTCACTTTCTCTTTGTTTGTTTCTCAGTTGCTCTACCTGCTCCACTATGCTTGCGAATTTTTGGTGGAGGGGGAAGAGGGGGAAGTGGAAATTGAAATTCTTGAATTTGTTTTGTATTAATTCCTTTCTGAGTTGCACCAGCTGATTTCGAACCCATGAAATTCTCATACTATCTGAATTGAATAGACATTGTAAAACAATTGGCAAATAAATGCCTTTATTCACCCTAATAACAACAACGTTTAAATCCAAAACTTTTCTGGAATCATTTCACCAGTTGACAAATAATTTATTTTCCGGTCAATAATTATTCTAAGATGAACAGGCGCAATTCCCTTTTTATTCATCTTATCTTTTCGATAAACAATTGCTACACTTGCCATTATTGGTAAAATTAATTTTGTTTTTACTTTTGGGGTAAACATTGGGGTAAACATTTTGAACAATTTTGTTCTTTTTTATTAACAGGAGTTCTTGATCAAAAAATTGAAATCATTAATCATCAAGTACTTCAAAGAAAATAAAAGAAAATAAAAGAAACATCAAAAGTCCCTCCGGGTTCACTAGAATTGTTCATTGTCCACTATTTATTCAACCTTAAAAAAAATCAATCTTTATGAAAATTTTAAAAAAAATAGTCATTGTAATAATAGCACTGGTTGCTATTTTATGTATTGTTTCATTTTTCCTTCCCGGAACCATGCATGTGGAACGTTCTGTTTCTATTAATGCTCCTGCCAAAGTTATTTTTGACCAGGTAAACATTATAAAAAATTGGGAAAACTGGTCATCATGGCAAAGAAGTGATTCCACTATGCAAATCACTTATAACGGTACGCCTGCGGGAACTGGTGCCGAATACACCTGGACGAGTGAACACATGGGAACAGGTAAACTGACAGTAACTGATAGTAAAGAAAATGAATTAGTGAACACCCGGCTCGAATTTGGCAGCAATGGTGGCGCCAATGCAGGTTATCGTTTTGAAAAAGATGGTGATGCCATAAAAGTTACCAGCTCTTTTGACGCTGATAAAACCAGCAACCCCTTACACAAGCTTATGGGTGTTGTCATGAAAGGATATGTGGAAAAAATGTTCGATAAAAGTCTTAATGACATGAAGAAAATTGCCGAAAGCATGCCTCCTCCTCCAAAAGCACCCGAAGTAAAAGTGGAGGCAACAACCATAGAGGACATTAATTACCTTGCTGTGCGCGATACGGCAAACATGACTAACATTGGTCCGAAAATAGGCGCGGGTTTAGGAATGGTAGGCCAGGTTATGAAAAAACAAGGATTAAAAATGGCAGGTGCACCTTTTGTAATTTATTACACTCAACCGCCAGCTGATTTTATCATGGATATTGCTGCTAAAGTTGACAAACCAGGCAAGGCTTCAGGCAACGTTAAACCCGGTGTTATTAAAGCCGGAAATGCTGTAGTAGCTCACTACTTTGGAGACTATATGCAAATGCATTCAGGTTATGAGGTTTTAAAAAAATGGATTGCTGACAATAATAAAAAGATTACCGGCAATCCATGGGAGGTTTATATTACCGATCCCGGCATGGAAAAAGACACTGCCAAATGGCAAACGGATATTTACTTTCCGGTTGAGTGATTAATTCGATTAAAAATAGTCTTCCCCGGAGACTTTCCTTCGGGGATTTTTTATTTATACCTATAAAAAGTTGTTGTTTACCTATAAATTGGTGTTATTAGCCTAAAAGTTAATAAAGATTTCCTATTTTTGTTCAACCAATATTTTTTAATAACCAATTTTTATACTCCAACAATTTATGAATTCTAAGGATTTAAAATTATCCCGCTGGCAGGCTCTCTGGTATATGAATATACGGCTGCCTAACGCTGTTTTAATTAGTGTATTGTTTCTTTCACTCATGGCAACCGGTTTAATTGCCATGTATAAATATAAGCAGGCAGGGCCTCCACCGCAGGTGGTTGTTCAGAATGATAATTGCCCGCCACCCCCCACGGTACGTTACCGCATGAACCAATATCAGTTCACACATCCGTTTCTGCTGGCCGACCGGCTCAATGAGTCAAATGACCTGATGAGCATTAAAAATCAAGTAGCGCTTTTAATTAATCAGAAAAAGGAATCGGGGATCATTGATGATGCTTCTGTTTATATCAAATCCATGAATACCCCTGATTGGATAAGTGTAAACAGCGGTTCGCAGTTTAATCCCGGCAGCCTCATTAAAGTTCCCATCATGATGACCTTTTTGCGTGATTCAGAAAAAAACCCCGGGTTGCTCAATAAATCTTATTCTATTGACGGATCGGAAAAAGTTCCGCCTCAAACCTACACGGGCGATCGTATAGTTGCCGGAAAAAAATATACCATAAAAGAGCTCCTTTATTATATGATTGTAAAATCAGATAATTATGCCACCTTCATTCTTAATAATAATGTTAACGTTAATGAATTTCAGCAGCTCTTTGTTGATTTGGGAATGCCGCGGCCCGATGTTCACAATCCTAATTTTTTAATTTCTGCTGCCGACTATTCTAAATTTATACGGCTGCTCTACAACTCATCTTTTTTAAATATTGATAATTCAGAATATGCATTATCGCTTTTAGCACAATGTGATTTTAAAGATGGAATGGTGAAACAGCTTCCTGCTGACATACAGGTAGCACACAAGTTTGGCGAATGGGGCGTGCCGACCGACCCTAATAACCACCAGCTTCACGAATCGGGTATTGTGTACGTTGCCGACAATCCTTACATGATTACCATAATGACTAAAGGCCGAAGTGTACAGCCCCTGCCGCAGGTAGTAAGCGATATTTCAAAAATGGTGTACGACTGGATGGTGGCAAAACGAGGAAAGAGTTAGTTGAAGGATACAGATACAAACTGCCCTGATTTTCTCCAATTATATAATTTGAGTTGATTCGTGCAATTTGTGGCAACATCATCTCTCATTTTGTTCTTTCAACTTTTTTCCTACTTTTGGTCATTAATCCTAAACTATTTTCTCTATGAACAAAAAAGAAATAGAAGATTTAATAAAATTTGTATCAAAGGCGGGTGTAAGCGAAGTAAGCATTGAAACAAAGGAGATCAAAATCACCATAATAAATAATCCGCGCTTTGCAGAACATGCACCCGTTCAGCCACTGCCGGTTGCCCCGGTTGTTGTGGCCCAGGTTCCTGCTGCCCCGGCTGCTGCTCCTGCGCCCGTTGCCAAAAGTGATGAACCACCGGCTAAAAAAGATGCGGCAGCCATTGATGAATCAAAGCTGCATGTTATAAAATCGCCCATGATCGGAACCTTTTACCGTTCCTCAGCGCCTGATAAGCCAAACTTTGTAAGCGTAGGGGATGAAGTAGCCCCCAAAAAGATCATCTGCATCATCGAAGCCATGAAGCTGTTCAACGAAATTGAATGCGATGTTAAAGGCAAAATAGTAAAAGTCCTTGTTGACAATGCTTCACCTGTTGAATACGATCAACCCTTATTTTTAGTCGAACCAGCATAAAACAAGTTTAAGGTTTAAAGTTTAAAGTCTAAAGTTGGCTGACGCGACCAAGAACTTTAAACTTTAAACTTTAAACTTTAAACTTCTCCTTGTATGTTCAAAAAAATCCTCATAGCCAATCGCGGTGAAATTGCTTTGCGCATCATTCGCACCTGCAAAGAAATGGGCATTAACACCGTAGCGGTTTATTCCACGGCTGATAAAGAAAGCCTGCATGTCCGCTTTGCTGACGAAGCCGTTTGCATTGGTCCCGCTCCCAGCCGCGATTCGTATCTCAATATTCCAAGCATCATTTCAGCAGCTGAAATCACAAATGCCGATGCCATTCATCCCGGTTACGGTTTCCTTTCGGAGAATTCAAAATTTTCATCCATCTGCAAAGTACACGGTATAAAATTTATTGGCGCCACTCCTGAACAAATTGACGGCATGGGCGATAAATCGAATGCCAAAGCCACCATGCGAAAAGCAAAAGTGCCCACCGTTCCCGGTTCGGAAGGATTGCTTGCCGATGTAAAAGAAGGTTTAAAGATTGCCAAAAAAATCGGTTATCCCGTAATATTAAAAGCAACAGCCGGAGGTGGCGGGCGCGGAATGCGCATTGTGTGGAAACCCGAAGAATTAGAAGATGCATGGAACTCAGCCCGCACTGAAGCCGCAGCCGCTTTCGGAAATGACGGCATGTACATGGAAAAATACGTGGAAGAACCACGCCATATTGAAATACAAATTGCAGGTGATCAATACGGAAACGTATGTCACCTCAGCGAACGCGATTGCTCCATTCAACGCAGGCATCAAAAGCTTATAGAGGAAACCCCCTCCCCTTTCATGACGGCTAAACTCCGCAAAGCAATGGGTGCGGCTGCAGTGAAAGCTGCCGAAGCAGTGAAATACGAAGGAGTGGGCACCGTAGAATTCCTTGTGGACAAGCACCGTGATTTTTATTTCATGGAAATGAATACCCGAATCCAGGTGGAACATCCGATCACCGAAGAAGTAATCAATTATGATTTAATTAAAGAACAAATAAAAATTGCTGCGGGTGATAAAATTTCGGGCAAAGATTATTTCCCTCAAATGCATGCTATTGAGTGCCGCATTAATGCCGAAGATCCTTACAACAATTTTCGTCCCGCACCGGGACGGATCACTAACCTTCACATTCCCGGAGGTCATGGTGTGAGAGTGGATTCACACATTTATGCCGGATATACCATTCCGTCTAATTATGATTCAATGGTTGCAAAGCTCATTACCATTGCACAAACAAGAGAAGAAGCCATCCGCACTATGGAGCGTGCCCTCAGTGAATTTGTCATAGAAGGTGTAAAAACAACAATACCTTTTCATCAGCAACTGATGCAGCATCCCGATTTCCGTAAAGGAAATTATACAACAAAGTTTATGGAAACGTTTAAACTCAAGTAAACAGTAAACAGTAGACAATAGGCAATGAGTTTAAAAAACATCATCACCATTTCGATGATTCTTTTTGCAGTGATTGATATCATCGGTTCCATTCCTGTTGTTTTAGAGATAAGAAGAAAAGCCGGCAGCATCCATCCTGAAAAGGCAACACTGGTTTCTTTAATTATTATGCTTCTTTTTCTTTTTCTTGGAGAAAATATTTTAAAATTTATTGGTCTTGATATTTCATCGTTTGCAATTGCCGGATCATTTGTTCTGTTTTTTATTTCATTGGAAATGATCCTCGGAATAAAATTATACAAAGATGAATTGCCCGAAACCGCATCCATTGTTCCTATTGCATTTCCATTAATTGCAGGTGCCGGAACTATGACAACATTATTGTCCCTACGCTCACAGTATCAACCTATGGAAATAATAGTTGGAATCATCCTAAATTTAATCCTTGTTTACCTCTGCCTTAAAAATTTAGGATTCCTCGAAAAACTTTTAGGGCCATCAGGAATTGCTGTATTAAGAAAAGTTTTCGGATTTATTTTATTAGCCATTGCAGTAAAACTTTTCAGGTCAAACCTGCATCTTTAATTTTTCTGAACGTGTCATTAGTCACCATTTACACTGATGGATCTTCAAGAGGAAATCCGGGCCCTGGAGGGTACGGAACTATCTTAATTTCAGGAAATCACCGCAAAGAACTTTCACAGGGCTTTCGCTTAACAACAAATAACCGTATGGAATTAATGAGTGTGATAGTTGGATTGGAAGCTCTTAAAAAGAAAGGCCTCGAAGTAGAAATTTATTCTGATTCAAAATATATTGTGGATGCTGTTGAAAAAAATTGGATTAATAAATGGGTAGCTAACAGGTTCAATAAAATAAAAAACAAAGACCTTTGGCTGCGATTTCTGAAAGTTTTCAATGAACACAAAGTAAAATTCCATTGGATAAAAGGACATAACGAACATCCTTTTAATGAACGATGTGATGAAATGGCTGTAGCAGCAGCGCTTGGTCGAAATCTTATATCTGACACGGGTTATGAAACTGAATTTCGTGGCGGATTGCTCTAACCCTTTTTTTAATCAGAAATATTTCTACTTTTATTGCCCTAATTATTTATGGCTATGAAAAACATTTTTATTATGTTGGCGGTGGTTCCGTTTTTTGCCTCTGCCCAGGTCACTGAAAATTTTGATGACGGAGATTTTACCAATAACCCAACGTGGATTGGTGATGTTGCTTCATGGCAGGTAGTGGGTGGTGAACTCAATTCAAATAATTTAAATATCAACACCTCATTTTATCTTTCCACACCTTCAACTTTAGCCTCGGATGCCCAATGGGAAATATGGGTAAACTTCAAACAGTCAACATCAGGTTCAAATTACATGGATATTTACTTGACTTCAGATATTCAGGATCTGAATGGAGCGGGTAATGGATATTTTGTTCGCATAGGCGGCACACCTGATGAAATCAGCTTGTACAGTAAAATCTCAGGAACAAGTACAAAGATTATTGATGGCACTGATGGGCGGTCACAAGTAAGTTCATCCGACAATTATTTCAGAATTAAAGTTACCCGTACTTCTGCTAATCTTTGGTCACTATACGATGATAACGCGGGCGGAACTAATTATTTTACCGAAGGAACCATTACAGATGCAAACTTTACCACTTCTGCCTATTTTGGAATTTCTGTAACACAGTCCACGGCAAGCTTTTTTAACAAACATTTTTTTGACAGCATTACTGTTGGAAATATTGTGGTTGATATCACTCCTCCTGCTGTTTCCTCCATTAATGTTACCAGTGCAAATGAGATTGATGTAATCTTTAACGAACCTGTTGAACAACTTTCTGCTGAAACAACTTCCAACTATTCAGTTAACAATGGAATAGGTAATCCTAATATTGCATCACTTACCTCTGCAAACACAGTACATCTAACTTTCGGAACTAATTTTTCAAATGGTGTTATAAACACCCTTAGTGTTATTAATGTAAAAGATATAAGCAATAATGCAATTGTAACCCCAAGTACAGGACAGTTTACCTATTTTGCTCCGATTACTCCATCGAAATATGATGTGGTGATAAATGAAATTTTTCCTGATGAGAGTCCGCAAATTGGTCTTCCTCCTGCCGAGTACGTTGAAATTTATAATCGAAGCACAAAGACTTTTGATTTAAACGGGTGGAAATTTTCAGATACCGGAACTCCGCAAAACCTACCGTCATTCATTTTAACACCGGGATCGTTTCTTATATTATGCAGCAGCAGTAACGCTTCTTTATTTTCTTCTTTCGGAAATGTCTTGGGGGTAACTTCTTTTCCTTCTTTAAATAATGATGGTGATGATTTGAAATTGTATGATGTTAGTTCAAATATTATAGATGAAATAGCCTACGATCCGACTTTTTATCACGATGTTTCAAAACAAGATGGCGGTTGGAGCATTGAACGTATCAATCCCGATTTCACCTGCACTAATTCTTTAAATTGGAAAGCTTCTGTAAATTCTAATGGAGGAACTCCGGGATCGGTAAACAGTGTTGATGGAGATTTTTCCGATACTCAGGCTCCTTCATTACTTCGTGCTTTAGTAATAGATGCCACACATGTAAAAGTTTTTTTTGACGAAGCAATGAATGCTGCGGCTCTTTCTTCTGTTTCCACTTATTCCATTGATCACAATATCGGCACACCTGCAAATGTTGCCCCTCAGTCTGGCTATACTGCTGCTGTTTTAACAGTGAGTTCAAATATTGTGCATGGAACAATCTATAAACTTACTGTAAACACTTCGATTTCTGATTGTGCAGGAAATATTTTATCAGGAACTGATTCTGTTCGTTTTGCAATTCCCGATTCTGCTGAAATTTCGGATATAATTATTAATGAAATTCTCTTCAATCCTTTACCGGAATTTCCTTATGATTTTGTTGAATTGTACAACAACTCTGACAAAATAATTGACCTGGGTGCGCTCCGGATAGCCAGCACTGATCCTATTGACAATTCACTAATAGATATTCAAACGATTTCGTCTGAAGGCTATTTAATTTTTCCGGGTGAATATGTTGCATTGACAGAATCACCGGAAACGATAAAGAATCATTATGCCACAACTAATCCCGGAGGGTTTTTAAAAGTTGAAACAATGCCATCTTTCAATGATGATGAAGATGCCGTTGTGATAACAAATAGTAGTCTGACACGAATGGACCAGTTTAATTATTCTGATAAATATCATTATCCCTTGATCAGTGATCCTGAAGGAATTTCTTTGGAACGCATCAGCTTTAACCGTCCTACTCAGGATAGCTCTAACTGGCATTCCGCTGCGGAAACTGTGGGCTTTGCAACTCCTGCTTATGAAAATTCTCAACATGCTGAAGCAATTGATGACGGCAGCGAGGTTTCTGTAGAACCTGAAGTTTTTTCTCCCGATAATGACGGCAACAGTGATGTAGTGAATATTAATTATCACTTTGGCGAACCCGGATTTACAGCCAATTTGAAGATTTTTGATTCAAAGGGAAGATTGGTCATTCATCTAGTAAAAAATGAACTGCTCGGTATTGAAGGAACATTTACCTGGAATGGAATAACGGAAGATAACCTAAAAGCCAAAATTGGAATTATGTGGTTTACCTGGAAGCATTTAATGCAAGTGGCGCGGTAAAAAAATTTAAGAAGCCGGTTGTACTTGCCGCTAAGCTTTAGGAGAGACAAGGCTTTTGTCATATTATGAACCAAAAAAAATTTTAAACAACACTTGCAATTTTAAAAATAATTCCTAAATTGCGTCACCAAAAAATAAATAAATAAATCAATTAAACAATTAACTCTTTAAAAAAAAAATCTATGAAAAAAAATTTAATCTATTCAGGGATGATTGCAGCAATGTGCTTTGCTGCAGCAGAAGTAAAAGCACAAACTGACTGGCATATTACAGGAAATGCTGGTACGACTAGCACTAACTATCTGGGAACTTCTGACACTAAAGATCTTAGGATTAGAACTAATAATAAAAACCGTATAACAATTAAAGGGAGTGGTGCTGATGCGGGCAAGGTCGGGATAAACAATACCCTTCCTGCTACAAGACTTGATGTACTGGGCACTACAACTGATACAACTGTGATTAAAGCAATAGCTAAAAACTCTGCTCTCACTGCAGATTACCCTACAATTTATGCCCAAGGTACATCAACCGCTGGTTTTGGAATTGGAGTTCAGGGTGATGGTGGCTTTACAGGTATTCTCGGTACGGGTGCTGTGGGTGTATTAGGACTTGGCGGAAATTTTGCTGATACTACATCTGCTACAGGAAATGAATCTGATGGGATGGATGCCATTGGAGGAGTTTCTAATTTTTCAATTGGTGTGTATGCACAGGGAGCAGACGGGCAATTCAACACCGGCATCTATGCGGTTTGCGGACCAGCAGGAACACCTGCTGACTCAGACAATACACATCATAACTGGGCTGGTCAATTTATCGGAGATATTGTTTATTCCCGTGCTTTCCGTTTTTCTGATGCTAAATTGAAGGAGAATATTCAGCCATTGGAAAATGTAGTTGCCAAACTAAGCCAGATTATGACTACTTCTTATCTTTTCAAGAGAGCAGAATACCCGGGACTTTCTCTTCCATCAGGAAACCAAATTGGGTTTATTTCTGAAAATGTGGAAAAAGTATTCCCTGAATTAGTTAAGGATGCTTCCACCCCTGAAATTAAAGGAAATAAATATGGAAAAATTGCCCGCCCTGCTGTTTCTTTCAAAGCCGTAAACTATGAAGGATTTATTCCTTTGACTGTTGCAGCTATAAACGAGCAGCAAAAACAATTGGATGCCAAAGATGCACAGATTGCTGACTTAAATGCACGTCTTTCTGCTTTAGAAGCAAAATTATCAGGAAATTCTTCAGCTAAACTATCTTCAGTAAACAATGTTGATGCTTCGCTTGAGCAAAACAATCCAAATCCTTTTAATCAGTCCACTCAAATTCGTTATACTGTTCCTGCTAATTATTCTTCTGCTAAAATCATCATCACTTCAGTTGATGGTAAAGCAGTTAGAACCTACACTTTGTCAGGAAAAGGACAAGGACAAGTTACTTTGAATGCAAGTGAACTTGCTGTTGGCTCTTATACTTATTCATTGAATGTTGATGGAAAAATAGTTGATACTAAAACTTTGGTGTTGACAAAATAATCTTCAATTTTTATTCTTTTCCAGCACAGTGGGATCCGAAGCTTGGAATTCACGTGACTTGAAGTCGCGGCC